>CESM01530082.1_pt1 | contig 10960 bp, 8 predicted proteins | sample 361421 | NCBI WGS metagenome assembly CESM01 (sample SAMEA2622219, study PRJEB7988) | marine metagenome | isolation source: saline water (ENVO:00002010), including | reverse complement strand
AATTTAGATGATAATTCTTTTATTTTAATTAATAATCCAAATAATCCAACAGGTTTAGTATATTCTTATGATGAATTGAAAAATATTGTTGATATTTGTAGATCAAAAAATATTACTATTATTTCTGATGAGATTTACCAATATATAAATTTCAATAATGAATTTAATACCTTATTATCACTATATCCTGAAAATACAATTATTTCAAATGGTTTATCTAAATGGTGTCATTCTGGAGGTTATCGTTTAGGTTATATGATTTTTCCGGACAAGTTATTTGAATTAAAAAAGCAAGTAATTTGTGCAGCAAGTGAAACTTTTTCTTGTGTAAATACACCTTTACAATACGGAACAATTGCAGTTTTTGATAAATTTAATGAATTAATTTTATATAATGAAAATATAATAAAATGTTTTAAAATGTATAATGAATATTTTCATAAAAGATTAACAAAAATGAATGTAAAAGTTCATAAAGGAGAAGGAGCATTTTATATGTATTTAGATTTTGGAAATTACTCAGATAAATTAAAAAATAAAAATTTAAATACTGATACTGAATTTTGTACTAAGTTATTAGATGATACAGGAATCGCTATGTTACCAGGAAATGCATTTGGTATTAATTATGGTTACACTACTAGATTTGCATTAACAAATTTTACATTTGATTCTGATCTAAATAATATAAGTAGTAATAATATAGATGGTATGGACATATTAAATCAATGGTTAAATAATTTATAGTTAATATATAAAATTATTAATAAATGTCAAATCTTTGACCATAAAGTTGTTATTTAAAGTATAACCTCTTTTTTTATAATATTCTCTTACACCTACACCAGAAATAATAGCCATTTTTCGAATACCTTTAAAATATGCTATTTGTTCCGCTTTCTTTAACATTTTTTTTCCAAACCCATGATGTTGAGTACGAGTTGTTTTAGAAGAGTCATGAGGAGTCATAACTCCATATACATGTAATTCTCTAATTAGACCATGATCATGAATATTATTCATAACATTATTATTATTATGATTAATTCTTAAACGACAAAATCCATATACTATAGATTCATCAAGAGATTCCATAGAGATAAAATATTCAGTTCCATCTCGATCGTTATATTGTCTAATTATTTCTTTGATATTATTAGATTTGATCTGTCTATTTTTTACTTCTCTGCATCGTAAACATTTGCACATCTCACCATTATCCTTTAAAATTTTATGTAAATGTTGGCGTAAATTAGTACAACTATTACCTCCAAAAATTTCATCTTCTGGAATATCTCTAATAACACGATTAAGACGAATCCATGGAAATACACTTCTTTTAACATTTAATATTAATGTGATAAGTTTATTGTATTTATCTCCAGGATTCTTCTCTTCAGCATATGGCTTATAACTTCCTTCATTATACCAATCATAAATTTGAGTCCATCTAGTTACTTCAGTAGGATATATCTTCCATTGGTCTGCTTGTAGTTCAGGATGTGTAAGATTATAAATAATATAATTTCTATTATTTAAAAATAAATGAGAGCAAATCATAATAATAGGTATACTAAAATAAGTATTGGTTAGAAAAAATATTATTATATTTAATAATATTAAGTTAAAAATTTGATATAATTCAAAATTTGATGTATAAGTAATATTAGATATTCCTAATATTTTATTAAACATATCTTGATCTTTTTCTTGATTACTTCCTGGAAGATCAGGCATTAAATGATAATCTACTTTATAACAATTTTTTTTTAATAGATTTAATGCTTTAATAGTATCTTGATTTTTACAACCTCTGTTAATACTATTCAAAATATTATCATCAATATGTTGTACACCTAATTGAACTCTAGTACAATTATATTTACGAAATCTTTCAATTTCATATTTATTAATACAATCAGGACGTGTTTCAAGTGTTAGACCAATAATACGGCATTTAGCATATTGATTAATGTTTATTTCATCTTCAAGAGATAAGCGCTTACGTTCTTTTCTGTCGTAAAATATGTTAGCGGCATAATATGTATCTCTAATGAATTCTTCTTGATATTCGACGGGATAATGACTCCAAGTACCACCTAATATAAGTAATTCTACTTTATCAATATTATGACCACAACTTTCTAATGAGCTTCCTCTATCAAAAAATTGTAAAACTGCATCATAATTACTTTGATTTGCACGTCGAACACCTGGTTCAGTAGAAATATAACTCCGTGGCTGTTCAACTTTTATACATTCTACAGATTCACCTATATTAAGTTGATTACCAAATTTTTTTTTCATAAAAATATCAAATGTTTTATCTTCATCATTAAAATTTTTGTAATTTCTACAATATAATCTTGTTCCATCATTTTTTAGAACATATGTTATTACACGAACTTCATCTATTGGAACATTTGTTTTCATAGATATTTTAACTAAAGAATTACCAAGTGTAATATTAGTAACAATAGATTTAATTGTTATTCTTCCTTCTTTAGGACAATATGCACAATTTTGACCACAACTGAAAGTTTGTTCTTTAATTTCACCTGTTTTTTTGCTAGTAAATTTTGGTTTTGATGAAGTGAAAATTGTGATAACTTCAACACCTGACATAATTCTTACTAGTTTTTTAGTCATTAATCTTTCAACTTGATCATTCGGTTTTATTTCACCTTCTGTAATTAATTGTCTAAAATAATGAATAATTTGTGATTTTTTAGGATTAATACGATATTTACGTCTCGCAATTTTTGAAGCTTCTTCATATGAATCATTATCATATGGATTTTGTTGAATTATACATATTATAAATTTTTTTAATATGTCTAAGTCTATACCATTTAGTATATTACGTTTTTCGTTAAAACTAGCGACATCTTCTATATCCATCTTTAGATGATTTTAATTTTTTATTAGTTTATTAAATTAATAAAGAAATTTCAATTTTTATTATATTTATAATCATTAAATATAGATAAATCCTTTTGTAAAATATCTTCCATTTTAGGTACTAATATTTCGGGTTTATCTATAAAAATATTTTTATTTCCTTGTAACTTTTCTATTTCTTCACTTTTATAAATTTCAAAATCAGAAACTGGAAATTGATGATGCCATGTTAAAATTGTATATGGGTCAATTACATCTTTTAAAATAATATCTTTATAATTTGGATATGTATACAAAAAATACATTGCAGCACGAGATATATCACCTTTAAATTTATCACTTGGTAAAAATATTTTTCTTTTAGAATTTTTTATACAAAAATTCTTAGATAATGGTTTATAATATTTATTTTCATTTCCATTTTCATCCAAAATAACTGAATCATCAAATATTTTTAAATCAGATATATATTTATAATTACTTCTATGAATATTTACCTTAGATGGATACATTATCAAATTATGTAAATCACAACTTAATTTCTTGTCATTTTTTTTATAAATTGATTGAGGTATTATATGTTCTAATGTAGTATTATATATTTTTTTTTTATTGTAAATATTAAATAATACAGGTCTTAATTTTTTATATGAAATATAATTTATATTATAGGATAATACACTTAATAATGATGCTAGCATAAGTAAATATGTATACATTATATAAAGAAATATTTTATTTAAATACAAAATTGAGAATTACAACTTAAACATTTTTTATGTAATAGTCTATTTTCTCTAAGAAGAAAACTATCACATGAACCACATGTATTACACATTTTATACTTTTTATAAAATTTAATCATAATATTTTGAATATGGTTATTCCTAAAATTACCACGAATAGCTATTCCATCCTTTCCAATATCACATGTTGTACTTGTTTCATCCTTTAAAAAATCTAAAAACATATTATCATATTTAATTTCTTTAGCATTTTTATTAATTGCATCTAATAAAACTTGATAATTAGTAAATATAGAATCTCTATTTACTTTTTTCATTCTAGGAGGATCAATTCTTATTGTAGAAGATTCAGTATTTTTAAATCTTATATTTTGTACTAGTTCATCATATGACTTATTCTCAAAATTTACATCATTAAAATCATTAATAATTGTTATAGGTTCAAAATTATTTTTATTTAATAGATTTTCATAAATTTCTCCTTCAGTATTATCCTTCTCACATTTTTCACCTTCCTTAAATTTACCAGTTGCATATAAAATCCAATTAGTAGATTTTAATTTAAATATTGCAATCTTTTGATCCTTAAAAACACATACTGGTGTTACTAATTTAAAACTTATTAAATTCTTACTATTCTTACATTTTGTAACTTTTGCCTTAATATTCATAGAATTTATACTCAGTAAAACGTCCTCGTTTGTTTTAAATTTTTCCATAAAATTATCATGTCTACCAATTTCATCAAAAGACATAAAAATTTCATTATATACATCTGGTAACTTCCCAACATGACCTAAAATTTGCCCAACCATTGCATTTGATTTCGTTAAACTAGGATCAATATCTAAACATATTCCAACTAAACCACCTGGTAATGCATAATTTAATGATTTAGTATCTGATTTTAATGATAATACTTTTGAATATATTGGTCTATATTTATTATCAATAACAAAACCAGGTCTCATTTCAATATAATCACCAATTTTTAGATTTCCACTAATTAAAGATCCACCTACAACTCCACCTTCTAAATTATCATATGTAATATTTGGTTTATTTATATCAAATGATCTAATTACAATCATTTTTAAATCCTTATTTGCTTTTTCATTCAAAGCATTAATATTACTCTCGTTTGATAAATTTAAAATATTATGTAATATTTCATCTTTATTTATATCGTTTTGAATAGATGATGGAATAATAGGAGCATTTTCTGCAATTGTATTTTTTACAAATTTTTTTATATCATTTAATGTTTTTTCATTTGATGATTCTTCAATCAAATCTAATTTATTTTGTAAAATAATAAAATCTTCTATATTAACATTTTTAACTGCTTGATAATGTTCATATGTTTGAGGCTGTGGTATAGGTTCATTACTTGCAATTACCAAAATACATGCATTCATAACAGCTGCTCCACTAATCATATTTGACATAAACGCTTCATGACCAGGAACATCTACAAAACTAATATGTCCAACCAATATCATTTCATTACCTTCATCATCAGTTAATGATTCATTTTTACTTGGTACAGTATGTAGCTCTCCATTTTTATCCATAAAAATTTTTGTATTTGCATATCCTATATGAATTGTAATATTTCTTTCTTGTTCTGAAGAATATTTTTGAGTTTTAATTCCTGTAATTGATTTTACTAAAGTACTTTTACCATGGGCGACATGGCCAATAGATCCTATATTAAATATAGGTTGATTTTTGAGTATATCTGAATATTTTAATTCCATCTTTATAAAATTAATGGTTAAATCCTTAAATATAAAAAAAATCAATTTATTTAATTACTTGTTAAATTAGGATCATCGAAAATATCAGCATGTAATAATAATAATATCATAATTATTACAGTTAATGATAATAATAAATTTATATCATATTTTAAAATAATATTTATTATAGATTCCATATAATAAATATTATATTTTAATCTACAAACAATGGTTCTTTATCAGGATTATATTTTTTAAATTTAGGATTAAATTTAAGTTTATTTAAAATAAGAGATAATAAATATGTTTTATCACCTTCAAAAGTGAATAAATCTATCCATTTTAATTTTTCTGAATCTCTATCATGAAATACTTCAACGTCTTTAAAAATTTCCTGATAATTATATGGTAGTAATTTCCATTCAAATGATTCATTTATATTTACTAAAGATAACATATATTTAGGTTTATCAAAAAATATTTTATTTTCCGATAATTTATTTTTTTTATTTAATTCTCTAACTAAATCAGAAACTAAAAATCCAGTCTCTTCATTAAATTCTCTAATCATAGTATCTTCAATTATTTTATCTGTTCTATCTACTTTCCCTCCGATTACATTATTAAAAAGTCCAGAGTTTCGATACTCCATATTTATTAATAACTTCACTTCATTATTTTTTATATAGTATGGAATAACACCTGCTGCTCTGATTCCATCAATCTCATAAAATTCTTGCTTTCCTATTTTTTTAACAAATCTTGACATTTAAATATTATAATATAATTATTAATAAAGTTAATTTTTCATTTTTTAAATAATTTAATTTTCTATAATTAATATATGGATAATAAAGAGGATAAATATAATAGTGACGTACAAAGAGCAATTGCTTTTATCTTTTTAATTAGTTTAGCAATTATTATATTTTTTAATATTGCATTCTTTAAAACAACCACTTACGAATTTAATACAGAAATGTTTTTAACACTTCTACCATTTAATTTAATTGGATTAAGTAGTACATTATATTTAGTACTAATAATTTTTTATAATATAGGAAAGACATTAATTAAAGATGAATAAATTAAAAATTTTAAATTTATTCATTACATCTATTCTTTCGTCCAATTGAACTTATTTTTATTTCTTTGTTTCTTGCAAGTTCTATTTGCTTCTTTTTTCCTCTTAATCTGAGCTACTTTATCTTCAATTTCTTGAATATTAGTGCAATTAAGTATTTCATTCATATTTTGAATGTCATCTGGAACTTCACAAAGTTGATAATGACTTCGATTCAGAAGTAGACAAATATCTACCTTTCCATGCTCTCCAGTAGGGGTTGCTTTATAAATTTGCTGTCCAGAATTGAGAATTAGAATGTTAACTCGTAAACAACGAGCAGCATTGTAGATAACTCTTTCATCTACCATACCACCTCTTGCGGCTGGATCATTTTCAATCCTATCAATGTGTATGAATGATAGATTTGTTGTAAATAATCTTTTCATTCTAAGCATCAAGATCGCTTTTTGAAAATTTGGCTCTAGTTTTTTGAATTCTGAATAAATTATTTTTATTTTAGGAAAGAACTCCTGAAAACTTCGAGTATTCCTTAAAATAAAATGACTCAAACATGCATAGAAACACATGTTGTAATCAATGACATCAGTTATTTTAGTGATCTCATTGTACGTGCTTTTATCTTCACACAAAATTTGTTTAATTTTCTGATCTGATCTAATTTTCGATCCGCATTCAGTTGGCTTTACCCCTAATCGGAACCCATCGGGTAATCTTTTAATTTGTGCAGCCATTTTAATATTATTAGTTATATGTATATATTAATAATAATAATTTTTCAATTTTTATTAAAATAAGTATTTCTTTATTGTTGATTTTAAATTATTGAAGATAAGCTCTAAAGTACATATAATTTTGTGCTTACTATCTATATTCATATTAAATATATTTGTATGAATAACAGATACTAAATTTGCAATATTTTTTAACCTTTTAATATCTTGATTGTCATCAATTTTATTTTGTTTATAGATGGATAATAAATATTGTCCAGAAAATAATTCTGGTTTATCATTTGCATTAAATATATTATAAATTGCATGATCTTCATTTAATTTTTCATTATCACCATAATCAAACATACATGCTAATAATTCAAATATTTGATATTGATTTGCTTGTGATAAATTATTAATTATTTTAGGTAAATAAAATGCATTTTTACCATAATTACGACAAGACCAAATAAGTAATGCATATTGTATTTTTCTACTATAATTTGATTTATCATTTTTAAGCTCATTTAATATTTGTTTTGTTTTTAAACTTTGATCATAATTATTTTCAAATGTATAATTAAATAATGATTTTTTAAATAATCTATTAACTCCATCTTTATTTATTTTTTTAAAATAAAAAGGTAATGGTAAAGTTTTATTAATTGGATTTTTACCAGTTAATTTTTCATATTCACCTTTTAGAATTTGACGCCAATTAACACCTATATAAATTACATTACCTTCTCTATCAATTCCTCTTCTTCCAGACCTTCCAGACATCTGACTGGCAATTGTAGGATTAATATGTTCAATCTCTTTTTCACCTAACATTACAACTGTTCTAATTGGTAAATTAATTCCATAACCTAAACTTTCATCTGATATTACAATAGGTATTTTCTTTTGAGAAAATAAAGTTTGAGCAATTCTTTGAAAAGGAACTTCCATATCTTTAAAATATGGAATAATACCTCTTTCTACACCAATTAAAAAAGGATGATCATAATTAATTTTCTGTCCAATTGTTTTCTTTAATTCACGTTTTATTTTTCTCATTTCAGTTGAATCAATTCCCATATTATTAAAACAAAATTCAGGGTGAGGTCTATCTTTATCAATTGCATATAATCTTTGTTGAGAAAGTACACCCTCTAATTCTTTTGAATAATATTTTTCATAATATAGTTTAATTTTATCTTCTAAATTATCATCTTCTTTTATTTTTTCGATTCTTTTAATAATCATATTTTTATATTTCAGTTTTAATTCATCTAAACATTTCTTTTCTATACGTTCTTCCTGTTCTTTAAAGAAAATAGTTGGATCTGTATCTTGAGGTAATTTAGTTTTTTCTTTAGTAGTTTCAACTTCATTTATATATTTAATATAAAAGTCTTGTCTAAATTCTAAATCGTCATTATGATGTGGGAATTTTTTATTTTGATTTTGTTCTAATTTTGTTACAATTAATTTAAATACTTGCAAACATTTAATTGGACTTATTTTAAAAAATATAGCAGGAACCATATTTTTTTTTAAAAGAATTTTAATTAATTTTACTAAGTCAAAATCTGTATTTATTTCATTTACATTATACTCATTTAAAATTTCATTTGCTAAAGTCTCATTTGTTTTAGCTAAATTTACTAAATACGTTTTTAATTCTTTCTCAACTGTGATCGTTTCACTTAAAGTAATCTGATCCCATTTTTCTTTATTTAAAATCACCTTTGGATGTAAATGTTTTACTGCATCATTACCACATTTACTTTTAAATTTTTCATACAAATCAAATGAATCACGTGGTGTAAATGATAAATCATTCTTAATAAATTTAGATTCTTTTAAATAATTAATATCTATACAAGACAAAGGATGTAAATGAATTAAATTATTATCATTCCATAAATATCTTTGTTGAACAATAAATCTTTTCTTATATTCTATTAATTGAACCTCCTCATTTTTTATTTCTTCCATCCACGATTTAATTCTATTAGGAGATTCTAATGTTGCAGATAATGCTAAAAAAGGACATTTTAATAATTTAAATATTTTTTCATATGATTCACCTTCTTCTGAATTTAACATGTGCCATTCATCAAATATTGCATAAGTAAAATCATCATATCCATTAATTATTAAATATTCTTCTAATTTAGTTGGTGTACCAACTAATACTTTAAATTCACCATCATCAAAAAATTCTTTATTGGTTACAATTTTTACTGTCATATCAGATAAATTTCTAAAAATTCCTCCCACTTGTCTAGCTAATTCATCGGATGGTACTACAAATAATGTCTTATTTCCAACAACAGCACAATATGATGAAACTACTGTTTTTCCTGCAGATGTTGGAGCACATAATAAAATATTTTTCTTTTGTTCTATTAATTTAAAAACCTCTAATTGCCAGTCATCTAGTTTCATTGTTCCAGAATATAACGGATCTAATGGAGGTAAATATGATGATAAAGATTTCATTTGTAATTCGTGCATATCTGTATCTTTATATAATTTTTTATATTTATTAATAATTGGATTTATAAAATTTAGAAGATTAGTATCATTTGTTGAATCATTGTTTAATGAATAAAAAACAATATGGGAAGCTGTAATATAATTTTGTGAAATAAAATGATCTAAAAGTTGTGCTTTTAATTTTACTTTACCATAATTAGTTCGCATATCTTTTATTCTAAGAGATAAATTATCTAAATCGCTAATATCTTTCATATGTTGAATTAATCTTCTTTCTTCTCCTTCTTTTAATTCTTCTTCTTTCCTTTTTATATTTGCTTCAATTAGTTTTTGACCTGATTTTGAAATTTTATTTTTTTTCCTTTCTTTTTTTGAAAGTTTTTCATTATCATCTACAATTAAATTTTCTCTATTTGCTTCTTTATAAAAAGCTATCGGATCAAAGTTAGAAACTCCTTGTTCCTGTAAAATTTTTATATATTCAATTGATTCTGGCATGATATGCCATGATAACTTAGTGTTATATATTTCGGGATACTCTATATTTGCTTCCATTTTAATATAAATATAAATTTATACTTATATATAAAATAATCAATTTTTTAATGATTGATCTTTAAGTATTGTAAGATTTCAAACATAGTTTTACAATCAATTTCATTATACTTAATAATTGTATTAAACTTACTTGATTTATCTATATTATCTAATTTATTATATTCTTGCCAGGATGAATACATCGCATCTAAACCATCACTAATATCATTATCCCATACTGAATTAATTAAATTAAATTTTTTCATATTCTTAGCAATTGTCTTCAAACTAAAATTTAAACAATCTAAAATCAAAATATTATTAGATTTAAAAAATTGTAACAAATCAAACCAATTTATAGAATTAAAAATATAACCATATCTACTATTAACTTTGTTATAAAATGTTTTCTCTGCAGGACTCCAATGTATAACTTTTGCTTTTGTATTATATTTTTCCTCTAATTCAATAATTTTTTTATTGAATTCTTCCATTATTCTTTTTTCTTCATTCATATTTATTTGATTCACATATAAACATTCATAATTCCATTCTGATTCATTTGGACAATTCCATCCTATTCCTATCATAAATATAAAATCACCATCTACTCCTAATTTTGTTTTTTCACTTGATTCTAATAAAATAGACCCAATTGTTTCAAAATCTACATAAAATGTTAAATCATTACTTCGCCAATTACTATAATTATTATCAATTTTAGCAATATTTATTATCTTATCTCTT
>CESM01082651.1_pt1 | contig 10960 bp, 21 predicted proteins | sample 361421 | NCBI WGS metagenome assembly CESM01 (sample SAMEA2622219, study PRJEB7988) | marine metagenome | isolation source: saline water (ENVO:00002010), including | reverse complement strand
CTGAACTCATCCAAGCAGATCATGGCAGGCAACCTACCAAAAGAGATCAAGGACATGGTAAAGAAACTGCTAGAGCCTAAAGTTGATTGGAGAGATCAGTTGTTGCGATATGTTCAGGGTGGCGATCAACCTGAAGACTTTACATTCTCTCGTTTTCGCAAGGCTACCTTGGAGACATGTGGGACTCTTATGCCGACAAGCAATCGTGTGGGTGTATCTGATCTGATCGTACTGCATGACCAAAGTGCTAGTATGCAAACTGAGGAGCATCAGGTTGCCTTTACTGAGTTGAACGAGATCACTTCGACTCTGTCACCTAAGAGCGTCACTCTCATACCTTTTGATACTGACGTAGATGAGGACAAGATAGTCTACTATGATAGAGGAGAGGAGATAGAGGAGTTGGAACTCGTCAAAAATGGTGGCACTAGCATCATGCCATGCTTCAATTACATAGAGGAGAATGGTCTAGTAGATGAGGATACCAAGGTAATTGTTATGACCGACATGGGCATATTTGATTATCCTAAAGGCGATATGATACCTGACTATGACGTATTGTGGTGCAACTGTTCAGGTACTGACGAGAAAGCACCATTCGGAGATACTATACTAGTAAAATCCGATAGATAAAAACCATAGGGTCTAGAAAGTGCAAGTGAACTTTTTTAGACCCTATAAAATATAAGGAGTGAAGTAATGGAGATTGAATTAAAAGTAACTGCAATAGCAGATGATTTCGGATTTACCAATGATAGTGATTTTCTTGAAATCTATAACTATGGTGGAGATGACAACAACATAACATTGCAGATTAGCAAAGAAATGTTTCTAAATATCATTAGCGAATACAAAGAAAAATATAATGAAGAGGAGTGATACAATGAACTTATTTAAAACTGGGTTGACTTCCCCCAAAGTAATAGTCGATGCATACAATGCTAGTATTAGAGATACAATCCATAGGTATGGTGTTCCTAAAGATATCGTGCAAGGAGTGTTCAATATAAAGGACAACTACTACAAGAAGATAGATGAGGATAATCTATCCGATGCTTCTTGTGAATGGTTGGCAAATTTTGAGGCATCTTGCGATGCTATAAACAAAACGTCAGGTATACCGAGACCACTAGATGAGATGTATGAATATGCTAATCACATTAGAAACTATAGACGTACGAAGAATGGTACAAAATCTAACTTTGTTCCTATGAAAGACAAGTATACTGAGATTGTTCGCAATCACTTTGACGATAGTGTATCTAAGAACTTTCAGAGAGCATCTAGTGATAGGGTTTTTACTGTTAAAGTTGCCGATAGTAGATACGAACAAGGCTATACTTTCATTGATTCCGATAATGGTTACCACAATAAACATGTGATTAACCTATCTCTGACATGGGATAAAAACGTCTATCAGCAAGACCTTGATGTAATACCTAATGGTAAGCGTAATGTAATGACCCTGACCCTTACACCTGACCCTTACAAACACTTAGAGAGCGAGGGCATCCATTGTTTCAGAGGTAACTTTCTAGACATTAGGTTTAAGCACAGAGGTCATGGGCAGTATGGATATGAGTTTATACCTGAATATCTGCCAAATAAAGTATTGCTTGTTAAGGAAACGAGTGACGGCAAGATGTTTGGCATTGGCGATAGCATACACAAAGCAAAATCTTTGCTAGAGCGTAGGCAAAATGCCAAGGTTATGAAATCTATGTTGGAGAGTGTGTAATGACAATCAAAGAATTAGTTGATCTTATTCTTGATCTAAGAGTATCGGATATCCTAGGATTGATCTCCATTATATTAATATTTGTTATATGGATATTCGTATGTCTGCACTTTGGGTATTACCATGTTTGATTTTTGGCATGGTAATATCTTCAACAAGATCGCTGTTGTGTCAGGTATTGCTTTTGTATTCTTATTGCTTGGTTGCATAGGTGCAGAAACTACAGATGAAAGATCAGCTTGGCTATCGTTCATCATGCTTGACACAATGATGCTACTCGTTGGTCTGATAGGTTCAGAAAAATAATTATAAAAGGGAACTCTGGGGCTGCCTCCCTGGCGCCAGGGTTTCCAAAAAGGTTCAAGTGAACATTTAGGAGTGAAACAATATGGAATACAAACATAATGATGGTGGAGAATGGTACTATAGAGATTTTATGCCAATCTCTCCCCGTAGCAGAAAAGTAAATGTGCATTGGGGAGCCGTTCCCATAGCAATAGCATCAGGCATACCTTTGCCTGACGTAAACGAAAAACTCAGAGAGTTTTACAAGGTCTGTAAGACCAAACCAAAGCTATTCAGACTATTAGGCGAATACATTGTTAGCTTGGGTTTTGAGTGGCATCCTACCATGAAAATCGGTCAGGGGTGCAAGGTACATCTTAGGGCAGATGAACTGCCTAGTGGCACATTGCTCGTGAAGTGTTCTTCCGAGTTGGTTGCCGTTGTTGATGGAGTAGCACAATCAAAACGAGACCCTAGACGAGATGGGGATCGTTGTGTTTATGGCTATTGGAAAAAAGTTCAAGTGAACAATCAGAGGAGTATAGATTATGATTACATTATTAAAACTTTTTACATTTAATCGTACTGAAAATCGTTATGAGTTAATAGAAAATCCAAATGTAGTTGTTCAGACATTATCGAACAGTTGGTATGAGGTTAACATTATTTATGACAAAGACCCATCTAGAGCATGGGTGTATGGTCAGTACAATTTGTTAGAGGATGCTTTGAAAAAAGCTATCGATGTAAAAGATAGCAGAGGTAAAGTGGCATGAGTAGATTAAAAGATGAGGTCATTGAGGAGGAGAGTGGAGTTGTAAATGACTTCGTAGATGACCTAGAAAAAATATGCAAAAAGCATTTTGGTGAGTGCTGTCAATTTAAATTTGATGTTGATAGTGACTCATTACAGATTGTTTTAACTGCTTGGCAAGAGTAATATAGAATACCAATAGGCACATCTGCTAGGGTTCACTCCCCCTTTGCCTATTGGGGATTTGGGGATAGGTCTCCTTCAATTCCTATCCCCATTTTTAGCAGAATCTTTCCTCCCAACTTAACCCTCACTTCGGTGGGGGTTTTTTTGTGGGTATCGTTGTGGGTAGGAATTTTACTAAATTAATTATCTTTTTAAAACAGTAACTTAAATTGGTAGTTCGAATCCCAGGGAAGGGATGCCTAAAAAGCTAATTTTAATTTTATCGAAAAAAGTTCAAGTGAACTTTGGGTAACCCATTGCCAGCATAACCTGCTGAAAGGGATGCAAAAAAAAAGGACTCCGAAGAGTCCTTAAAGTTCAATAAATATGTCAGAGTGAAATAAACATATAAATCCACGATTCATATATGTCACATTTTCTCAGATTGTCAACCCAAATAGGCTTAACTTATCATCATGTCGTGTCCAACTTTGTGTCCAACTCATCAGAACGATGGTGCATCATCCCTTACTAGGAACTCATCATACATACCTTTTGGTTTCACTTGGGCGTAGGAACTAGTGAGTGGATCGTAGTTTAGGACAGTATCTCCCTGCTTGCCGACCCATGCGTACCTACACTTCCAACAATGTATCTCTGCAAGAGTTGAGTTACTTGGGTCAGGTCTGTGTACAGTAACTCCCAAGTCTGCCTTGGAAAAGAACGAAGCACTACCACTAATATCGTAACCCTTTGGCACAGGAACCTTGCCACTAGTATCTCGCATCATCTTTGTAGGATGAGCTATGAACCACATATGTATGTCGTAGCTTTGGGCAAACACTCTCAGTTGTGAGAGCATAGATGATACCCAATCTGTTTCTTTCTCGTCTACGTTAGACCTATTGATGTAGTTGTAAGGGTCAATAACACAACCTTTAATACCACTACGAAGCACAGAAACTCTTAATCTTTCAAGCAAAGAGTCAAGTGTCGGCAGCGAGCCGTCAGCTTGATACACAAAACTAAAGTGATCTTGCAGAAACTTCTTTCCATATTCTAGCTCCTTTTCGGAAAGCCTGGGCTGCAATCCCTGGAAGAAGGGCTTGCCAACTATCTTAGATATAAGTTTCGCTATGTGTATATCAGGTTGGTTCTCAAAGCTTGCTACTGCAAACTTCCAACCTTTTTTCTTTGCTAAGTTAATCATAAGTTGGTCTACGAACTCACTCTTCCCAGAGGAGGGATGCCCAGTAACTATGGATAACTGTGATGGCACTATCGTGAATAGATCATCCACGTTGCTGTACCCTGTTGACTCACCACTACCAAATCCTTCAGAGTATAGCTTATCCAACCTTTTGAAGAAATGTTCAGCAGAGTACAGCCCTGATACGGGGAAGGGTTCTGCCTCATCTATAAGCGTTAAAAGTTCAAGTGAACCTTTCTTCATCAGAACATCATTTGCGTCTTTGCATCCGTCTGGATACTCAAGCCTAAAACACTTGTGTCTGCCAATGCGTCTAGCTATCTCTTCAGACATTGCCTTACCTGCCGAGTCATTATCGGTTGCTATAATTACTTTCTTTATGTCTTTGAGCTGATCTTTTGCGTTCCAAAGAAACTTAAATTTACTGTCACTCTCAGGATTTATCTCTCCTTCTGCCACCTTCATTACTGCACCATTCGGAACCGAAACTACATTGCTCCAATCAGACTCAATAAAAGAAATGAGGTCAACTTCACCTTCACATATTACAAGTGGTTTCTCCCAATCTATCGTGTCGATATTAAAAAATGTCTGTGGTGAACCATTGCAGGCAAAACCTTTTTCTTTGATGGATCGAATTTTCGATGCGTAAACTTGCCCCTGATTCGTGTACGGAAACATGATACATTCGGTCTCGTGACCAACTGAATTTATGTAGTTAGTGACCGACTTTAGACCGATTCGTTTTGCTGTTTTCTCGCTGATTCCTCGTTTAGAAAGCCACTCTAAGCTATTGTTTGTTAATTCTTTTTCATCTATGCTCTTCATTACTGACATGGGTACTACCTCTTGTTTTTTTTCGTGGAACTCTGAGCCTGAGAGATCACAATGATGGCAAAAGAATACTGCTCCTTCCTTGTCAACTTTGACGGATAGAGTCTTCAGACTTTTCTTTTTTCTTTCACGGCACTCAAATGATGGACAATGGATTTTATGTTGACCAACGCTTAAATTGAGAACCATGTTTCTTATATTTAAGTTTTCCATGATTCACTCTCTGACTTTCGACATTAAAAATCAAAGAGGTAATTTTGTCAAGTAATCAGGAATATCCTCTTGTCTAAACTCCGAAACCCTAATGATTGTTCGTGGGTTTTCTTTGTCTAATCCCCAGTAGATATGCTTCTCTTTCACCTGTCTGTCGTTGTAGTAGACGTAGTTTTGCATACAATCCAATATTAGCGATTCGTCTAAGTCAGGTCTCCTTGATGCGTAGTATATCATCATCTCGACCTTTACATAGTCTTCAGTAAGAGGGTCTATCTTGGGTATTTGTTTTTGAAATTCTTTGACGTAGTTAAGGGCTTTCTGTGATTTTATCGGAACCATTCTTCCTTTAATCATAACCAACTTTCGTGAGTTGGCTTTGCTCGCAGGCTCGCCTTCTATTGTAAACATAACATTAAATAAACTTTTTGTACTATCTTTTATTGACATTTCCATTTTCACTCCTTATATAAGACTCAACTATAATAAATAAACAGAGTCCACAATGATTACCAACAAGTATGGTCTTCCAGAGGCGTTTGTCAACTTCGCCAAAATAGACAAGTATTCCAAAGGGGATGCAGATATATCGGTTACCCAGTTAATCGATAGTCCTAGAGTTCTTCTTATGAGAGAAGAACATAAGGACAAACTTTCGAGTGATGCGATGGATATGGTATTCGCATTATTCGGTACAGCAGTTCACTCCGTACTTGAGGGAGCTACAGGCAAGAACACCTACAAAGAGCAGAGAATAAATAATAAGATTAGTGGGTGGACTCTATCAGGTGCTATCGATCAATACGACATTGAAGAAGATGGTATCGTGATTACAGACTATAAGGTTACTTCAGTATGGTCTGTGATATTTAGTAAACAAGAATGGGTCAATCAGTTAAATGTGTATGCCTTTCTTCTAGAAAAAGAATTAGGCATCCCTATCAAGACCATTCAGATATGTGCCATTCTAAGAGACTGGAATAGGAAACAAGCGTCATTAAAGCCTGATTACCCCCAACACCCTATAGAAGTCGTAGACATACCTCTATGGTCTTTAGAAGAGCGTACAGAGTATGTTGAGGACAGAATGTCATTACATCAGAACGCTAGACAGCTTTTCGATCAGAATGAGAGAATCGTTAGGTGCAACAAAAAAGAGAGATGGTCTAAAGATGACAAATGGGCAGTTAAGAAAAAAGGTAGGAAGACTGCCCTAAAGGTTTTTGATAATCAGGATGATGCTGAAGAACTAGCATCTACTAAAGACACTTACGTTGAGTTTCGACAAGGAGAGAACTCAAGATGTGTAGGCAACTACTGTGGAGTTGCAGAATTTTGTTCACAATTTATGGAGGAGAACGATGGACAAGGATGAACTAAAAGATTTGCGTGAATTTATTCGTTGGCTGTCAGGGGAATTTTATGACGCAGGAGAGTATGAAGATCAAATTAAACCATCTTTAAAAAAACTCTTAGATTTAATCAAAGAAAAGGAGCAAGCAAGTCATGGACAAGGATAAAGATTTTAATATGGAAACTGTATTTTATAATTGGCTAGAGGCATGTCCTCTTGCTCGGTGGCAAGTAACAGAAGAAAAAGAGATGACCGATCACACTCAAGTCACCATACGATTTAAAGTGCCTAATAAAAGTGCAAGTGAACATTTAGTAGATGGTGAGGCATGATGGCTCCAGTAACTTACTTTGTGTTATTTTTAATAACATTGCCTGACGTTGAGTCTTCTGACCTATCAGTACACAGAATAGTGTTCAGCTATAAACAAGATTGTATTGAGATGGCACAAGAACTAAGGCAACTAAAAGACCCTATAATAGGCAAGCCTAACTGTGTTGAGGTAGATAACTATGAGATAGCAGTAAGGACACCTCTTAGAAAACCAAAGGGGATGCTATGAGCGATAAGAAGAAAACTGTTTACATAGATTGGGAAGCCATGAAGCTTAAACCGATTACAAAAGAACAGAAGAAAAGTCAAAAACTATCTGCAATAGGTAATCGCAAAGCCACACTTAATAAAAAAATGAATGAAGAATTAAGACAACCAAGGAGAGGAAAAAAAAGAAAATATGAGTAATGCTAGTCACTATGATGAACTTAAAAGCAAATGGTGGGAATGGCACAAAAAGAACCCACAGATTTGTGAGTTATTCGACAAGTTTACTTTTCATGCAATCAATAGAGGGCATAAGAAAATGTCGGCTTGGATGATTATCAATCGTGTAAGGTGGGAAACTAGTGTCGTGACGTATGGCAACCCATTTAAAATTAGTAACGATTACATATCGATGTATGCACGATACTTTATGCATCGGTATCCCCAGTACAAGGGATTCTTTAGAACAAAAACAATATATGGAGAACATAATGAGTGAAAATAAAGAAATATTTTTGGCTATAGAAAAAGCCAGAGAGTCAGGCTTTGAGAAACTAGAGAAAAATGGTCGCAATCCACACATAGGTAGCAACTATTCAACTCTTCTTGATGTTTTCAAGGCTTGCAAGAAACCATTAGAAGATAATGGTGTGCATATATCTTTTACTACCGATGCTATTGTCGTTGACAATAGAGTAGAAAATTTACTGGTATGCCGATTGCATCACTTAGAGTCTGGAGAGATGTTAGAAAGCAAGGTTAGTTGTCTTGATGACACTAAAAAAGGCAGTCAAGCCATTGGATCAGGGATTTCTTACATGCGTAGGTATCTTTTGCAATCCATGCTTAACCTAGAGTGTGACCCTGAGACAGATGATGATGGCACTGCTACAACAACTACCACAACCACTAACACCACAAGAAGTTCAAGTGAACCTATTACAGTGTTTGAGTCACCACAAGATATTAAACATCCCTTTTCTATCACGAGTCCAACTGGTGAGGTAAAATCAGGTGACGATAATCTTAAACAAATAATATCGATATTTGATGAGTTCTTACCTCATTGCAAGAGCAAAGATTCTGTTCTTAAATTCTGGAAAGACAACAAGGTTGGTCTTGCTTTGGTGGAAGAAAAGAATCCTTCTGAGTTCCAACGACTACAGAAAGATTTTAAAGCTAAAAAAGATACTTTTAATTAAGGAGAAAAATCATGGAAAGTAGATTTCAAGGTCCCAATGGGACACTATTCGGAAACAAAAACAAAAAGATGGATAAGCACCCTGATTATACTGGTGATCTAGAGCTAGATCGTGATTGTATGAATCATCTTATCAATCAGTTTAACAATGGAGTTCAGTATCCAAAGGTTACACTAGCAGGTTGGAAGAGAACTGTTAAAAAGAATGGTGATGTTTTCTTATCTATAAAGGCAAGCGTTCCTATGGCTAGGACAAACAATCCTGAACCTAGACCTCAAAAACAAGATGATGACTTCTCGTTATAAGATACGAGACAAGAAGTATCTTGGCATTGTGAGAAAAGAGCCTTGCTTGATTTGCGGTAAGGAGAGTGAGGCTCATCACATTATGTATGCAGAACCTAGAGGTGTGGCTTTAAAGGTCGGAGACAACTGGACAGTTCCTATTTGTCACGAACACCACATGTCTATACATCACTACGGAAACGAAAAGAAGTGGTGGATATTCCAAGGAGTTGACCCAATAGAATGGGCAGAAAAGAAATGGAGAGAGTACAATGAAGCTAGACAGAAATAAAACCGATTACCTCAAAGCAGGGTCGTATGATGTTGTTGTTGAGGTTGTATATCATAGAACACGAAGAGTGAGAGCCTTAGATGAAGATCAAGCAAAGGTTTTTGCAGAGAAGCGTGAAGAGGGATTTGCAAGAAGACGCTACGATAAGATGAACAAGATAGCGTATGACGTTATGAATGTATCGTCAGTAAAAGTAACCCAAAACCAGGAGAAGAAAGATGGATGATGTAAAAGAACTTGCTCTTAAATTTGAGGCAGTAAAGGTATCAATGTCTCAGGACAAAAATGGCACTAACCTACGGCTCTGTATACATCCTGATGATGTTCCTCAAGAATTACACCAACACTGGGTAGGTAGCCGTTATATGGTCGCTATGGTCAAGTTAACGGATGAAGATGAGCCTGAACTAAGTGAAGATCAAATACGAAAGCAAAGGCTGTTTAAGAGTTCAATAATGGTATGTAAAGAAGAAAGCTTCTGGTCGTATATGTCTCACACCAATCCTTTTTCCTTGGATAGTCTCATAAATTCAGAAGAAGCATGTGCAAAGCATTTGCGTGATAGACTTGGTATTAGTTCCAGAAGTGATCTAAAGAAGGATAATGATGCTCTTAGTAAGTTTGAGAACATTTTATTAGATTATCGTGACCATACGGAGATTCCATAATGCGAAAGAAGATGACAACAAAAGAGCAGATAATAAACAAAGCTTTTAAGACAGTGGGGGAGCGTAATGATCACTACGGAACCCCACTAGAAAACTTTGAACGCATAGCAGAGCTTTGGTCATGTCACATAGACAAAAAACTTTCTGTTTATGATGTAGGCGTAATGCTTATACTGCTAAAGATAGCTAGATCAAAACATGACAAGCTACATGAAGACACTTGGGTTGATATAGCAGGCTATGCAGGGGCAACAGCAGAGGCTACGTTTCTAGATGAAGAAATAAATAAAGAAATGAGAGAGTGGGCAAAAGGTGATTGAAAATAATAACAGTTACGAATTACCAGATGGGAACGTAGTAATTAGTTTCAGTGGTGGTAGAACAAGTGCTTTCATGCTTTATAAAATACTTGAGGCACAAGATTGGAAATTACCTGATAGTTGTAAGGTTGTGTTTGCTAACACAGGGAGAGAGATGCCTGAGACTTATGATTTTGTCCAAAGATGTGGTGATGAATGGGGTGTTCCTATTACATGGCTTGAATATAGAGTAGTGAAGGATAACAAAAGTAGTAAAAATAGACATACTTTTGAGGTGGTAAATCATAATTCTGCATCAAGAAACGGAGAGCCTTTTGAGACTTTGGTTAAAGTAAGACAGACACTACCTAATAATCATCAACGATTTTGCACAGTTGAGATGAAGATATTGACTATAAAAAGATATCTTAAAGATTTTGGTTGGAAAGAGTGGTTTAACACAGTTGGTATTAGAGCTGATGAACAGCATAGAATAAAAGAAAGTCGTGAGAAAGAAATAACTAATTGGTATCCAATAGCTTCATCAAATCATGGAAAGCATGACATTATGGCTTTTTGGAAACAACAGCCATTTGATCTGAAGATAACTCCTGGCTTTGGTAACTGTGATGGATGCTTTCTTAAAAGTGAAAAGAATATTGCTGCTTTGTGGCGTTTACATCCAGAGAGAGCCAAGTGGTGGATGAATTTAGAAGAAACGAATCATAGTAGCAGAAAAAAACCTAGGACATTTGTGCAAGAAAGAACCTATAAACAGATAGGTGATTTTGTATCAAGGCAAGGCGATTGGATATTTGACACTGAGGGTGTTCTTTGTCAAGCAGATGATGGGGAATGCACTGGATAAAAAAGTTCAAGTGAACTTAATCTGTTACACCTATCTCAGAAAGATAACCTAACTTAACATTTTTCATAAGCTGATTACCTCTGTTGATCAGCTTTTGTATTGCTTTATCAAGACGCTCTAGTCTCATTTCCTTATCGCTATCTTCTAAAGAATCATCTCTCAACAATTTGTTTCTAGCAGAAGTTAGCTTCTGTCTCTTAGAGTTTATGGCTCGTATTATACCATATATCTTTAGCTCTTCTGGATATCGTTCA
>CESM01236386.1_pt1 | contig 10980 bp, 9 predicted proteins | sample 361421 | NCBI WGS metagenome assembly CESM01 (sample SAMEA2622219, study PRJEB7988) | marine metagenome | isolation source: saline water (ENVO:00002010), including | reverse complement strand
GCTCTTTCCACCTGAAAGGCTTTTATATATTGGGCCGCCGTGCATTTCTTTTCCTCGCGGAAGAGTTTCAGAAAATGACGCTCGCTGAATCTGCAGGCCTTGGCCATATCGGCTACGCTGGGCAATTTTCCGTGGGTACTGTTGAGGTATTCCTCGATGATGGCGAGATGTTTGGCGGTCAGTTTGCCGCGAACGTCCGACGCTGGCTGAGTTGAACTCAGCCAATGAGCGCACTCCACCAGCATTGCTTTACCACAGGCGTCCACCACAGCGTTACTCATGGCCCCCGGGTGCATGGCCTCTTTCATCAATCTGAACAGCAGCGAGGTGATCAGTGAATTCTGCACGCAAAGCGAACGGTTCAACTGATCGCTGCTGAGTCGGTTCAGTTCACCGAAAATGGTTTCTGCGTAGGCCGTATCAAACGACACCATAATTGAACGAAACGAACCTGCACTACCGTGGCCGGTGATTTTTTTGCCGGGAACCAGAAACAGGGTATTGCCGATAGCAGCGGTGGTGTCCTGTTCCTCTTCGTATCCATACTGCACGGAGAACAGGGGGGAAGAAGATGCCATCATGGAGAATGCCGGCCGGTCTGGAACCAGGGAAATGGAGGTGGGTTCATTCCAACACATTTCGGTAACGGCAACGCAGGTTGTCGTGGTTTCCAAAAGAATGAGCGGCTCATGCAATTGCTCACGCAACAAAGCATCTGTATTCAGGTCGGGATTGTCGATAAAGATTTGTGATACAAACTCGTTGGATGAGTCATGCCACTGCACTGAAAAGTCAGGATGTTGTTTCGATTTGTTGTTCATTTTGCGCATCTAATTGATTATGTTGCTGTGCTATCTGTGCACTGGAACAACAGTATATAGCAAGACTTAGAAGATAAAATTGTATAAATATACTCGTTTTCAATATGTTGAAATTTTTTTGTATAAACGTTTATTAAAAACCTATTGAATAGGCACCCGGGATCTTTCACCGGATGCCTATTCAGCAGTGGTTAGTGCAGCCTGATCTTAGAACGCCGCCAATCCGTTCAAACCGATTGCCAGACCAGTGGCACCTGGCAGTGGTACCAAATAACGATTACCCAACACCAGGAACGCGGCAATGCTGCCATCTGCTGCACTCAGGGTGTAGAGGAATTTTCCATTATCGGAAAGTGCCATATCGATAGGTGCACTGCCTTCGCCGGTGAAGCCGGCAACACCGTCTTCAGTGGTCAGCTTCAATGTGCCATTGCGCTTTACTTTGAATGCGGAGATGGAAGAAGAGCCGGCGTTGGTGGTAAAGGCAGTTCGGCCGTTGGCGGACATCACTACCCAGCAAGCGGCTGTTTCAGTAGTAGGTACGGCAGACGCCAATACGCTCAGGGAACCATTGTCGTTCACCCGGTAGGATGACAGGCTGCTGGCATCGGCAGCACCACCATTGGCCTCGCTGACAATGGCATGACCGTAGCGATCGAACGCAAAACCAAAGGGTGTGGCACCGGCAGACTCATTCACAATGGGCTCACCTGGGACGCCATCATCGCTCACCGAAAAGCTGGTAATCAGGTTGGTGGCTTTTTCCGTTACCAACAGGCCATCACCCCACGGAGTGAAGCTGATCTGTGCGGCACCGGTTCCCGTTCCACTCAAGCCACGCACGGAGTTCTCGATCAGCTCCAATGAACCATTATGCATCAGCTTGAAACCTGCAATGGAATCGCTACCGGCGTTTAGCACGAATACCTTGTTTCTGTGCTGGGTTACACTGATCGGGCGTTCCCCGGCAGTGTCTACGGTGGTCAACAACGTAATGTTGTCGGCCCCCACCTTGAACAGCGACAGACTGTTGCTGCCGGCGTTGACTACGAATAGCCAATGACCGTTTTTGCTGATCATCACGGCACCCTGATTGCCTAGACCTGACCCAGTGCCGTCACCACCGGTGGCGAAACTGCCGCTGGGGATCAGGCCCTGATAGGGGTGGTGGGTAAACATAAGCACTTCGTTCCCCTCAGGGGAATTGGTCATGGTGAAGACTTTGCCGGGTGAAGCGTAATCCGCCCAGGCGGTAACGGATACACTGCCAAGCAGTAGGAATGCCCACAGGCAGCGGAGTAATAGTTTATTGATCATAGTGTTGGCCCTGAGTTGAGATGAATTAATAACTTCCTGGTTTGGAATGGCAGCGGATTGCAGCACCATTCACCAGCAGTGTGATCTCAACAGGGCACGTAATCCTCACGAAAGTATGGAGAAAGTATCACGGGGATTATTGGGGTGGCCAAAACAAAAAAAGCCCGCATAAAGCGGGCTTTTTTCCTGCTGCCTGCATTGTTTAATACAGCACGCGGCAGCGGATGGTGCTGTCCACCTCTTTCAGTTTTTCCAACGCCAGTTCACTGTGTGCTTTATCAATGTCAATCACCACGTAACCGATCTTGTCATTGGTTTGCAGATACTGGCCACAGATGTTGATGTTGTTGGTGGAAAACAGGTTGTTGATGTTGGACAGCACGCCGGGCACGTTTTCGTGTATGTGCAGAATACGGTGCACATTGTCGTGTACCGGCAGTGCCACTTCAGGAAAATTCACGGCCGAAATGGTGGAGCCGTTGTCGCTGTACTTGATGAACTTTTCCGACACTTCGGCACCGATGTTGACCTGTGCTTCCAGGGTGCTGCCGCCGATGTGCGGGGTCAGGATCACGTTATCGAATTCCCGCAGCGGTGATACGAATTCTTCATCGTTGCCGCGGGGTTCCACCGGGAACACGTCGATGGCAGCGCCCAGGATTTTCTTTTCACCCAAGGTTTGGGCCAGCGCGTCAATGTCCACCACGGTACCGCGGGAGGCGTTGATCAGAATGCTGGTGGGTTTCATTTTGGCCAGTTGATCCTGGCCGAACATGTACTTGGTGGCAGCGGTTTCGGGAACGTGCAGACTGACGATGTCGGATTGCTCCAACAACTCGTCCAGCGTGCCCACCTGCACCGCGTTACCCAGCGGCAGTTTGGTGACCACGTCATAAAACTTCACCTTCATGCCCAGGTTCTCGGCGATAACGCTCAACTGCGAACCGATGTTGCCGTAACCGATGATGCCCAGGGTTTTGCCGCGGATCTCAAAACTGTTGGCTGCGGTTTTTTGCCAGCCGCCCCGGTGGCAGACTGCGTTCTTTTCCGGAATGCCGCGCAGCAGCAGGATGGCTTCCGCCAAGACCAACTCGGCCACGGAACGGGTGTTGGAAAAGGGGGCGTTGAATACGGGAATACCGCGAATGAGGGCCGCCGTCAGATCCACCTGATTGGTGCCGATACAGAAACAACCCACCGCGATCAGCTTCTGGGCCGCCGCAAACACGTCTTCGGTCAATTGGGTGCGGGAGCGGATACCAACAAAGTGGGCGTCGGCAATCTTTGCTTTCAGTTGGTCTTCCGGCAGGGAGGTTTTCAGGTACTCGATATTGGTGTACCCGGCCCGCTCGAAGTTTTCAACGGCAGATTGGTGGACGCCTTCCAACAACAGAATGCGGATTTTGCTTTTATCCAGAGAAGTCGTGCTCATGCTGTTTTACTCGTATCAAATGGGGGTAGCTTTGAGGGCGGCTATGGTATCATATCGCATCAAAAACGCAGTCCCGAGCCATGAAAAGATGCGTGAAATTCTCACATGGTGGCGTGAATTTCCCTAATGAATCCACCTTGGGCTGCCTGACTGGCGGGTGTCCGATGTTGCCCTGCTTATCGAGTATTCCTGATTAACCTGCTGTATTTAAAGAGAAAATCATGACCGACACCAATCAGATTATTGCCGGATTGAGCCAACTTGTGGATGCGGGCCGGGTGTTGACCGATGCCGACAGCCTGCAGCACTACGGCTGCGACTGGACCAAAAAGTACGATCCGGCTCCGTTGGCCATTGTGCTGCCCAAAACCGTGGAGCAGGTGCAGGCCATTGTGCGGTTTGCCAACGAACACCAGGTGGCGCTGGTGCCCTCCGGTGGTCGTACCGGGCTGAGCGCGGCGGCGGTGGCGGCCAATGGCGAGGTGGTGGTGGCCTTTGATTTGATGAATAAAATCAATGATTTCAATCCCATCGACCGCACTGTTCAGTGCCAGGCCGGGGTGGTGACGGAGCAGCTGCAGCAGTTTGCTGAAGAAAACAATCTTTACTATCCGGTGGATTTTGCCTCCGCCGGCTCCAGTCAGCTGGGTGGCAATATCTCCACCAACGCCGGCGGCATCAAGGTGATCCGCTATGGCATGACCCGGGAATGGGTGAAGGGCCTGAAAGTGGTGACCGGCAAGGGGGATTTGCTGGATCTGAACGGCGGCCTGGACAAGAACGCCACCGGCTATGATTTCCGGCACCTGTTTATCGGCGCTGAAGGCACCCTGGGCCTGATTGTGGAAGCCACCATGAAGCTGGCGCGCGCGCCGCAGAACCTGACCGTGCTGGTGCTGGGCGTGCCGGAGTTCCGCGCCATTATGAAGGTACTGGAAACCTTTCAAAGCCGGATCGACCTCACCGCTTTTGAGTTCTTTTCCGATATTGCGGTGAAGCTGGTCACCGAGCATCAGGACGTACCGCGGCCGTTTGCGGCAGCGGCGCCTTATTATGCTTTGCTGGAGTTCGAATCCCCCACCGAGGATGTGCTGGAGCAGGCCATGGCGCTGTTCGAGCAATGTGTTGAGGAAGGCTGGGTGCTGGACGGGGTCATCAGCCAGAGCGAAAGCCAGGCGGCCAATCTGTGGCGCCTGCGGGAGGGCATCAGCGAGACCATCGCGCCGTTCACGCCCTACAAGAACGATGTGTCCGTGGTCGTGTCCAAAGTGCCGGATTTCCTGGAAGAGATCGACAACATCGTCAGCAGTCGTTACCCCGATTTCGAGATCGTGTGGTTTGGCCATATCGGCGACGGTAACCTGCATCTGAATATCCTGAAGCCTGCGGCCCTGAGCAAAGAGGAATTCTTCCGGCGCTGTGAAGAGGTGAATACCCAGGTGTTTGCAACGGTACAGAAATACGCCGGCAGTGTGTCGGCCGAACACGGTGTGGGTATGACCAAAAAGCCCTATCTGGAATATACGCGCAGTGCCGCTGACATCGATTATATGCGGGCAGTGAAGGCTGCGTTTGATCCCATGAACATTATGAACCCCGGCAAAATATTCGATCTTTAGTGGGGGGGATTATGAAGTTTAGGAGTTGTGGATGAACTATCAGCACAGTCTCAATGGCGAGGCCCTTGATCTGCCCCTGGGCAAAGTGGTCTGCGTCGGCCGCAATTACGCTGAGCATGCCCGGGAGCTGAATAATCCGGTTCCCACTTCACCCATTCTGTTTATCAAGCCTGCCACTGCGGTGGTGCCGTTTGCCGGTGAGATCTGCATTCCAAAAGGAGAGGGGGAATGTCACCACGAACTGGAAATGTCGGTATTGATCGGCAAGCCTCTGCAGGCGGCAGGCGCCGCGCAGGCCCGGGATGCTATTTTGGGGTTTGGCCTGGGTTTGGATCTGACCCTGCGCGATCTGCAATCGCGGCTGAAAGAAAAAAGCCATCCCTGGGAAATCGCCAAGAGTTTTGATGGTGCCTGCCCGTTGTCGGGCTTCATCACCCCGGCACAGTTGACCGATCCGCAGCACACAGACCTGTCTTTAACCGTCAATGGCAGCCTGCGGCAGCAGGGTAACACCGCCGATATGATTACCCCGTTGTATGCGTTGATCGCCTACATGAGCCAACACTTTACGCTGTTGCCGGGGGATGTGGTGCTGACCGGAACCCCGGCCGGGGTAGCCGCCCTGCAGGCTGGGGATCAACTGATGGCGGTGCTGGGCGAGGGTTTGCGCTGCGAGGCCAGGATTATTTAGAGGCCAGGGTTATTTAAACGGCGTGATCTGGCGTCAGGCGCAGTTTTACCATAAATTAATCGTTGCTGGTGCAGAATCCAGCTGTAAGTACCATAAAAACAAAAAAGGAAAATCTGATGAGCAATGCCTACGAAACGCCGGCGGCGGAGGTCACTCAAGCGGCCGTTGAACATCAATACATGGGCTTCTGGATGCGGGTGTTGGCATCCATCATCGACAACATCTGGATGGGGATCGTTATCGCCATCGTCATGCTGGTGGTGTTGGTGGCGACCCCTCTGGATGACGAAAGCACCCAATACATGATCACCAGCGGCATGGTGCAGCTGGTATTGCCGTTTATTCTGGTGGTGGCGCTGTGGGTGCGCTTTGCGTCAACCCCGGGCAAGATGGCGTTTAAGGGCAAGATTGTGGATGCCAATACCTTCGAGGAAGTGTCCGGCGGCCGCTTGGTGGTGCGTTATCTGGGGTATTTCGTTTCGATCCTGCCGCTGGGTTTGGGCCTGTTCTGGATTGCCTGGGATAAGCGCAAGCAAGGCTTTCACGATAAGCTCGCTGGCACCGTGGTGATCATCGACCGCTAGTTTACCGGCTCCCGCGACCGGCTATACTGAATTCTTGACTGCAATCCGTCGGGTTGGTTTGCAGGGGGAATTTCCGTAATGACCAGAGGGCCACATGCTGACATTGAAACTGCAAGAGACCATGAAAGGTTGGCTGGAGTTGAACGAAAGCCACCGCAAGGAAGCGTTTGCATTCACCATCGAGGTGACCTTCATGCGGCGGCTGCGGCCCTGGAAGCCACAGCCGTTTGTTGGCAGCGTCACTCTGCCGGCGCGCAACCTGACCACGGAAACCCATGGCTACTTCACCCTGAAACCCATGGGGCCCCGTTATGAATTGCGCTTTGATCTACCGGGTATCGGCGCGGTGCAGGCCAGCGGTGAAAAATCCTATGATCTGATGAACCTGAAGGACTCCCTGACCATGTGTCCGTTGACCCTGTTTCACAATGGCAGCGCCATCGGCTACATCGAGGTGGCCTATGAAGATTCCCTTCTGGCGTTTCCACTCAAGGCATTACGCGTCACCAAATACGCCACAATCTAAAAACAGGCCATAAGCCCGGGTGGCCGCCCCTCTACAAATAGCGGTTCAGCCGCTCACCGGCAGCGCTGTTGTTCTGGCGAATCTGAAACACCGCCGAACCAAACCACTGATCCGTCATCACCGGCCCCAGCACCTCGCAACAGGCCACGTAAATGACCGTGAAAAAATCCTGTAATGCGCGGTCATCAAAGCGTGCCAGATACTGTGGGTTGTCGGAAATAAGATACTGCGCCAGCAGATCGTAGCTGCCGTTCACAAAACGTTTGGCCAATTGTTTGGCCAACTGTTCATGCAGTTGCTTCCGTTGACCGGCGGAGGCTTTTCTCATCAGCTCCGAAATCAGGGTATGCAGCGCCATCTGGTCTGCGGAGGGCTGCAGGTCGAATACCTCACTGGCGGACCTGGCCTGGGCCCGTTGCAGCATCGGCATGGGGTCGGGAGCCAGGTCACTGGAACGGCGCACCAGCACTTCCATCAACCGTCGCCGGATCTGCCGCGTGTCCATGGTCTGCTCGAACAGGTGATTGATGCGGGTTAGGTATTCGTGAATGGCAATGGAGGGTTTGCCTTTGTGGTGTTCCTCGAACACCAGCAGCGCCTCCACCATCTTTTCCTCATCCAGCCATTCCTGCAGAACCGTATAAATGGCGCGCCGTTGCAGTACGTGTTGTTGATCCATGGTCCTTCTCCTATCCCGCCAGCGGTTTGTGTAACGGCAGGCGATCAAATTCGGGATAACCGCGCTCAGCGTGCTCGCTGTAATCCAGGCCCCGTTGTTGATCCAGGTGAGAAGCCCGCAACCCGATCAATTTATCCAATAACCAATAGGTGAGAAACGCAGCGGGAAAGGCCCAGAGAAAGGCCACCACACACCCCACCGCCTGTATGCCCAGTTGCTGCAGGTTGAACAGGTCACCCTCCATAAAGAATCCGGCGGCCAGGGTACCCCACACCCCGGCAAAGCCGTGGACCGGGATGGCGCCCACCGCATCATCCAGTTGCAGTAACTCCAGCAGGTAACTTCCCAGAATCACCAACACGCCGCCCAGCAGGCCGGTGATCACGGCATAGGTGGGGGACATGGTGGCGCAGCCGGCGGTAATGGCCACCAGTCCGCCCAGGCTGCCATTGATGGTATGGGTAAGCAGCACTGGCTTGCGCATCAGGGTTTGCGCCAGGAAGGTGCCCACCGCCCCGGCGCAGGCGGCCAGGTGAGTGTTGAGGGCGATTTTGCCCAGGCTGCTGTCGGCCTGCAGGGTGCTGCCGGCGTTAAAGCCGAACCAGCCCAGCCACAGAATAAAGCCGCCCAGTGCCACGTTATTCAGGTTGTGGCCGGGTATCAACCGGGCCACCCCGGTTACCGGATCAAAGCGGCCCAGCCGTGGCCCAACCACCATAATACCGGCCAACGCGCACCAGGCCCCCACCGAGTGCACAACAGTGGAGCCGGCAAAATCCACAAAGCCCAGCTCCGAGAGCCAGCCTTTACCGCCGAAAAATCCGCCCCATACCCAGCTGCCGAAGATCGGATAGATCAGGCCGGTGATAACAAGCGCTCCCACCAGATAACCGGAATAGCGGGTACGTTCCGCCATGGCACCACTGGCAATGGTGGTGGCGGTGGCGGCGAACATGATCTGGAACAGCAGAAAGGTGTAGGACCATTCGTCGGTGAACTGGGGCAGCCAGTGGCTGGCGCCAAAGAAACCGGTTTCGTTGATGCCGAACATGATGCCGAAGCCCAGAGCCCAGAACACCATGCTGCCCAGACACACGTCCATGTAGTTTTTCATGACCACATTGACCGCGTTTTTACTGCGGGACATGCCGCTTTCCAATAATGCGAAGCCGGTTTGCATGAAGAAGACCAGCGCGGCTGCCACCACCAGCCAGACGGTGTTGACCGGTTCATCGCCGACCGCAGCCTGGGTGTTGGCGGGCAAAAGTACGAGCAAAAACAGAGCGAGCTGTTTCATGGTTGAAACCTCAATCAGGCGTGGAATAAAAATCCAATAGCTTATTACCGAACGCCCTACGCACAGCAATCTTTATGCCAGTGGGCTTTCCCGCCGGATCTTGGTAACCAGCTCGCAAAATTCGGTATATTGATACCAGAAGGTGTATGCAAAGGTGCATATATGGATGTGATGCACCAAATATTACCCATTTGCCATTGGCCTCCAGGCTCATGCCGGTTGAGCGTTTTGGCCACCGCCGATGAGTGTCCAGGCCATCCCCATGCCCGGGCGGGTGTGATAGTTTCACTGCCGACTCGTCCGCAGTAAAAGAGGGAAACATGAAGAAGCGCATCAATGTACAGAAAGAAATCGAGCGGCTGGACCCGCAGGCCGATTGCCAACGCATTGTGTTTCTGACCGCTTACCTGGAGTTTCCCTGGGATATGACCCGGGCGTTGGAGCTGGCGTTGTTCCGCACTTTTGCCGTTCCCAGTATTGCCAAGCTGCTGGATCAGACCCGTGAATTCACGGATCACACCCTGCGGCGTTACGATGATACCGCCATCATCATCAACGAAATTCTGATTAACGGTTACGACTCTGAGCGCGGTATGGCGTTTCTGAAACGCATGAACCGCATGCACGGGCAATACGACATCAGTAATGATGATTTTCTCTACACTCTGTCCACGTTTGTGTTTGAACCGGTGCGTTGGATAGAGCGCTTTGGCTGGCGTGATTTATACCCCAACGAGCGGCATGCGTTGTTTTATTTCTGGCGCGAGGTGGGGGTGCGTATGCGTATTCAGGACATACCCGAAACCTACGCCGGGTTTGAGCAATTCAGTCTGGACTATGAACAAAAAACCTTTGCCAGTACCGAGGCCGGTAAACGGGTGGCCAGTGCCACCCGGGATCTGCTGCTGAGTTTTTATCTGCCGCAGCCGTTGTGGAAAAAGGCCGAGCCCATGGTGTACGCGCTGATGGACGAACCTCTGCTGAAGGCAATGGATTACCCCTTGCCCAGTGCCGGCACCCGGCGCCGGGTCGAGGCCCTGTTGCGGGTACGGGCCAAGTTGCTGCGCCTGTTGCCCAAAAACAAATACCCGCATTTGAATACCCTGTTGCAGTATCCCACTCACCCTGATGGTTATTCGGTGGACGATATCGGGCCAAGATCGCTGCGGGAAAAATGGGCCAAATCCCGAGGCTGAAATCAGTTAAGTCCGGCCTTGCGCAGTGCCTGCAGATAGCCGTCAATCTGCTCCGGCCGTTTCAGATAAAACAGTTTTTCTTCCACAAAGGTCAGCGAGAAATCCGGCAACTGGCGTTGAATGTGGGCCAGTAACCGGCGGGCCTCCCCGCTACGGCCCAACTGGACCAGTGCCACCACTTTATGGGACAGCGTCCAGTACTGGCAGTTGGGAATGTGGCTGGCACGTTCGGTCCACTGCAGGGCGAGTTCATAATCCCCCTTGAACAGCAGTGCCAGTGCTCCGTAGGTGAGGAAAGCCCACAATTGAGGATCATTGGGGCTCAGTGCAATGGCGCGGGTAAAGCACTCCACCGCTTCGTCGTAGCGGCCTTCGTAGGCGAGGGAATCCCCCAAACCACAGTGGGCTGCGGCAAAGGTGGGGTTCAGTTCAATGGCCATGCGGTTACCGGTAATGGCGCCGTCGTATTCACGCCGGGCCAACATTACGCGGGCTTTTAAGGCGTAGAAGGTGGCGTTCTGCGGATCCAGCATCAGCGCCTGTTCGCAGGCGCTGAGCGCGGCATCCAGTGTTGCCTGGGTGGGCTTCACATCCCAGTACACCATGCCCAGCACCAGGGCGTAGGCCCACCAGGCAAAGGCATCACCAAACTGCGGGTCCAGTTCCTGGCTGCGTAGCAACAGGCGCTGGGCTTCCAGGTTGTCAGCACCGGTGAACTTGAAAAAGTGATGAATACCCAGGTGATAACAATCCCAGGCCTGCAGGTTGGCCGGCCGGTTTTGCATCACCCGGTGGCGTTCGGCGTAGCCGATCTCCGG
>CESM01121015.1_pt1 | contig 10994 bp, 11 predicted proteins | sample 361421 | NCBI WGS metagenome assembly CESM01 (sample SAMEA2622219, study PRJEB7988) | marine metagenome | isolation source: saline water (ENVO:00002010), including | reverse complement strand
TATTTTTTATTCTTTTTTTATTATTTTTTATTCTTTTTTTTAATATTTATAAATATAAATAATAATATAAATAATATATTTACCATAAATGCATACGTATTTTGTAAAATTGCATATTTCGGTAAAAAATGAAAAAATCGTAAAAAATTGATTTTTTTTTGTATTCACATAAAATAATATTATATAAATGGATATGTCTGGTAAAAAGAACCACAGTGATGGTAAGAAGAACCACTCTGATGACCTCTGTGAACTAATACGAAATGGAGCTAGAAAAGAAGAAATAGAAGATTATCTCAAAGAAAATCCAAAAGCTGTAGATAAGGATGATAAGGGTGGTTTGGATCCTCTTATAGAAGCGATAATTTGTAGTATTCTGGGTGTAGTGAATGTGATTCTGAATGCTTACCCTGAGGCAGCAGCTGAGAAGGATTATGTGGGCCGCCTCCCTCTTCATTACGCGGCATCAAATAACTCGAATCTCGATATTGTGAAGTTGATTTATCGTACATATCCCGAAGCAGCAAAAGTGAAGGATAATAATGGCAATCTCCCCCTTCATTACGCAGCAAATCGCAACGAGAACCCGGATGTCGTGGAGATTATTCTCGACCCTGAAGCAGCAGCTGAGAAGGTGAGGATGCTTCTCAATGTATGCCCTGAAGCAGCAACAGAGAAGAATAATGATGGCAATCTCCCTCTTCACGTTGCGGCAAAGCACTATAATACGGAAGCCGTGAAGTTGCTTCTCAATGTATGCCCCGAAGCAGCAACAGAGAAGAATAATGATGGCAATCTCCCTCTCCATTGCGCGGCAAAGTACGATAATACGAAAGCCGTGAAGTTGCTTTTTAAAAAAAATCCTAGGGCAATAGTAATCAAGGATAATAATGGCAAGACCCCTCTAGAAAAATCCATTCAACATAGTAGATATTATGTTATGAAATATTCCTGCATAAAAGATGTTATTGAGTTTCTTGAGTCAGCTCTAGAAACCTATATGGATAGTGCTCCTAAAGAATTCATTTGTCCTATTACTCAAAGTATAATGGAGGACCCTGTCATAGATGAGGATGGGGGTACCTATGAGCGTGTAGCCATAGAGAAATGGTTCGATGCTCATGATACATCCCCACTGACAAATGTAGTTCTGGAATCAAAGAAAGTAATACCTAATAGAGCATTAAAGTCCTTAATAGATAGTTATATGGGAAAATAGTTTCCATTGTAAAATATAATGAAATTTATTTTTTTATTATTTTTTTATTATTTTTTAAAATAAAAAATTATAAATTGAAAAATAATAAATTAAAAAATTAAAAAAAAATTAATAATAAACAAAAAAATTAAATATAATAAAATTTATTTTTTTTATTATTATGATTCTTTATATCTATCAACCATAATAAATACAAATTGATATATTTCAATTAAAATTTGTAAATGACCAATTAATTTTTTACTATTAATAAAAAATGTATCTAATCGTTGTTTATTAAAATACTTACCTTTCTTTACTTTTAAAAAATTATAGGCTTCTTGGAAATTTTTATCATCAAGAAAATCATAATATTTTTTAATCATTCTTCTTGCTTTTTGTTCATAAAACATATTTATTTTTTTTATTTCTCTTCTTTTATATTTATCAGAAATTCTTTGTCTTTTTATTTGTCTTTCTTTTAACCGACACATTTTAATATTAGAACATTTTAATAAACTATATTTATCATTTGTAACTAATTCGTGTTTTCTTATTTTAATACTTTCACCAAATAATAAATAAAAAGCATAATATAAAGGTTTATTTATTTTACTCTTATATTTATCTTGTAATAATTGTTCAAAAGTATCTAAACTCTTTTGACCGTACTCTATATCTTTTCCAAATGGATGTATAATATGAACTATATTTGAATGTTTATTAGCATATACAATAAATGGATGATTAGTTGCTGGTCTAGTAAGAATTAAAGAATACACATAATTATCTAATTCAGGTCCTGGTATATTTTGAAATTCATATGATAATATATCTAAATCTGGAAAATTCTTTTTTATATATTGAACACATTTTTTTGTTATAAATGCTTCTATTTTTCCTGTATTTTTATAAATTTCATATAATGTTTTTTTTTCATCAATTCTAATATTTGTAATAATCTTATTTTTTACATCTTGAAATTTTATCTTATACATTTTGTATTTTAAAATAATATTATATTTTTATTTTTTAAATTTATTTAGATTAATTTTTATTAAAAAAATTATTTTGATTTGCTAGATTTACCAGATTTACCAGATTTACCAGATTTACCAGATTTACCCGATTTACCAGATTTACCAGAATTATTAGATTTACTGGATTTACTAGAATTATTAGATTTACTGGATTTACTAGAATTATTAGATTTACTGGATTTACTAGATTTTTTAGATGATGATTTATGCATTTCTTCTGTTATTTTATTTACCATTTTTTGAATAGAAACATGTCTAGGTAAATTTAAAGTGGATACTATACTACTAATAACAACAAATACCATAAATAATAATAGTATCATAGTTACTAAAGAATAAAATTTCCAGAATTCATGTAAATATTTAGCATCTTTAGTTAAATCACAATTTTTAATTTCATCTTCAAGATCTCTAACATAGGTAAATAAAGCAATTAATACAAATAAGCCTAAAGGTCCATTAATGATTAATTGAATTACTGCTAAATCATTAGAAGATTCCATAAATAATGAAATAAGAATAAAGACAAATGTTAATAGACAATATAATCTTATAGTGAGAGAACGCCAGTCATTAAAAGGTAAATTAGAACCAACACAACTACGTTCCATTCTGTTAACATATCTAAGTAATAAATATGCTAAACAGAAACGGGTAACATCCATAAGGGGTACAACGGGATTAACTTCCATATTGATATTGATATTTAAAATTTTTAGATTTTAAGATTTTAAGATTTTAAAATTTTAAGATTAAATATATTTAATTAATTTTTTATTATTTATTAATATAAAATATTTTAAAAATTATAAAAATAAAAAATTATAAAAATAAAAATTATAAAAATAAAAATTATAAAAAAAATAAATAAAACAAAACACTCAATTTTCCAAATTTATACTTTATAATTAATAGGATTACCTAAGTTGTATTTAGCACCTATAATAGAATAATCTTTACCTGGGATTTTATCTGCATCTTGTGGAAATAATCCCCTTTTTTTATTAAAGTAATTATCTCTATGTTCTCCTTCTGATTTTCTATTATATGTAAAATAATAAATCCTTCTAGAATTGTATGTTTTATTTATTTCACTATAATGAGGTACAAAAGAATCAAATACCAAAATATCACCTTTTTTACAAACAATAGGATTCCAGGCCCAACTTTCTATTAATTCTTTGCTAATTTTATTATCTAACTTATTATGATATATTTCTTTATTTCTACCTTGTCCGCTAGCCATATATAAACACCCGTTTTCAATAGTCATGTTATCTAATGGAATACCAATAGTAATGTAATCTTTAGGTGGTAAATCATTCCAAGCTGGAAAATCTTGATGAGGTGTAAAAGCACCACCATTTGGTAATTTAAAATTAACCTTTTCTTTAAATAAAGAAGATTTATCATTTAAAAAAAAATCAGCAATTGGATGAATAATATTTTTTTCAATATTTTGTAAATCATTATTAAAATCTAATAAATATTCCATACGAGATAATGTACGAGTTTCTCCAATGGTTTCATAATATTTCATATATTTATTTTTTGCATCAGGTAATTTAGAAAAATATTGAGTAACATCTTCTAAGATATCAATATGTTCATCAAAGTAACTTTGTAGTAAAACATAACCATTATTTTTAAAATTATCATAATTTTTTTTACTAAAAAAATACATGATTAATTTACTATAATAAAATATTTTAATTTTAATTTTTAATTTATTTTTAATATTTATTTAATTATTTATTAATTAAAATTTAAAAATTGATTTTTTAAAATAAAATTTTTTAAAATAAAATTTTTTAAATATAAAAAATATTTATTATGTCTCAAAGTAAAAATAAAATAAATGATGGTATATTAAAATTATATGGTAAAATCAAAGAAGAAGAATTAGAAATACCACAATTTTATATAGGATATAAAACAAAAAAAATTAAAGGTCCTAATAATACTCAAACTGAAATTATTGTTGAACAATATGGTAAAATAACTTTAAAAATGTCATATTCTGATAATAAAAATAGATACTTGATGGATTATGGACACTATAACTTTCACGAATCTATATTACCAATAGAACAAATTAGAAAATTAACAAAAAAAGAATTAAAACATCATGAAAATAATGAATATTGGAATCTACCTCAAAACTTTTATCAATCTTAATGCTTTAATGAATAAATTTAATAAATTTAATAAATTTAATAAATTCAATAATTTTAATAAATTTAAAAAATATTCTTTTATAATATTTAATTAATTTATCTAATTTTTATTAAAATTATAATAAAAATTTAATTAAAATAATAAAATATAATTAGTTATATTTTTATTTTTTTTTAATAAACAATAAATAAACAATAAATAAACTATAAAATTAAATTATAAATTAAAAATGAATAAAGAATTCTTAAAAAAATTAGAAGATGAATTACATCATAAAATACAAGATATTAGATACAAATATTATGTAATATTAAATGATTTAAAAGATCCACCTAGTAAAAGTATAGAATTAAAATATAATGAAATGTATTTAGAAGTAGTAAATTCATTACACGCTATAGATGTATCGTTACAAGATTTAGATATTAATGTTGATCAGTTATTAGTAAATTTAGGTTTAAGTTATGATCCAGAATATTTTAAAGATTTTGAAAAAAATGTTAATAAACAAAATAGACCAATGGTAAAATGGTTATTACCAATGTTATTCAATGTTTTGATGTTATCTGATAAAGATAGTATTATTTATAATGAAGCATTTAGTACAAACTTAAAAGACATTACTAAATGTTATGATTATATTTATAGGTACAATACAAGTCCTCAAAATTATTTAGATTTAAATCAGAATTTTGAATCACCTATAAGTTTAACAATCCCTAAGTTACCATATTCATTATCAAAATGTGAATCCAAAGATGAATATTCATATAGAATTGAAAAATTAAAAACACATCATGCTTTTTTTAATAATAAGTTTGGTATAAAATTATTTAATATTATAAATAGTAAAGAATCGGTATTATGTTTATCATTAGATGTAGAAAGTTGGGAAATTGGACAAAAAATATTAAATGAATGCGGTCAATATATTTGTTTAGTAAAACTACACGTTGCTCTTTTTGATGATTGGAATAATGAATCACATTTACAATTACTTGAATTGTCAAATAAATATAATTTTTTAATAATGCAGGATAGTAAATTAATAGATGTACCAAAAATATCATTAAAACAAATATTATCACCCCAATATAATATTTCAAAATGGTCGGATTGTATTACTGTAAGTAATATTAATTATCTTGATATAAGAAATCATTTTACTGATACAAATATAATGTCTAGAAACAATATACCTATAGAATTAATTAATGTTGTGGAAATGAATACTAAAACAGAATTCTTTACTAATGAATATATTAAAAATACTAAAAAAAATATATATATACATAATGTATCTAGCATTGTAAGTCAAAAATCATTTAAAGATTGTGGTTATACAATTAGATTTTCACCAGGTACTGTTCATATTAAGGGTGATTTAGATTTAATGACAAATGAAAATATTCGTTCTAGATATAGAAGTATAGAAACTACGATTCAAAAAGAATTTAATCATATTGTTATAATTGGTAGTAATATTTTAAATTATAAAAAAGAAAATGGTGAATATGATTTACAAAAAATAAAAAAAAAATGCCAATTATGTAGTCAAGAAAGCTGGTCTAAATTTTCAAATACTTTTCCTGATTTATTACATTTATATTCAAATTTAAATATTTTGTAAATAATATTTTAGTAAAATACATAATCATTATAATCAGGGAAATATTTTTTTAATCTTGGTTTTTTAAAACTTTTATTTTTAACTTTATTTATAGAATTAATATTTTTAACTTTATTTATAGAATTAATATTTTTAACTTTATTTATAGAATTAATATTTTTAGTAATATTTATTTTATTTTTATTCATTTTTAAAGTGTTTTTTTTCTTATTTTTAAAATTATTTTTTAATTTTAATTTTGAGTTTGATTTTAATTCAGCTTTTGATTCTAATTCTAAACTTGGTAAATTATGATTATATAAGACTATTGAAGCAAATATTATTAAATCAATATTATAATTAATTAATTTTAAATTTTTGGAATCCATTTTTTTTTAATATTTATATTGCTATTAATATTTTATGAATATAATAACAATTTTATATTTAAATTAATTCAATTTTTTATAAATTAATTTAATTATTTAAATTAATCTAAATTTTTTTTTAAATAAATTCAATTTTTTTTAAATAGAAATAGCAATTATATTGGATTACATTATATTACATTACCAATAATTTTACTTAATGGTTCATATTTTTTTATAATATATAAATTATTGATATTTGTAATTATGATTAAACCATAACCACAGTTGAATAAATTAATACATTCATCTTTATTATAATGTTTAAATATTTCATCATAATATTTTGGAAATTCAAAATCATCTATATTTAAATCATATTTATCTCTTGGAATTACTCTATCAATATTATCATAAAAACCACCACCTGTTATATGAGATAATGCTTTAATATCTATATTATCATTATTTACTAAATTTTCAATTAAAGGTAAATAACATTTATGTGGTTCTCTAATGCCATCTTCAAGTTCCTTTGTATATATCTTTCTTAATAAACTATATCCGTTAGTATGAAATCCACTAGATGGAATACCTATTAAAACATCATTGTCATTATATTTTTGTGAGAACGTAAATTTTTTATATCCAATTATAGTACCAACAAAATCACATTCATCTTTACGATAAATATCTTTCATAATAGCGGTTTCGCCACCAAACAATACAGTATTATATTTTTTACAAGATTCTGTTGCACCACTAATAAAAGATGCGAATTCTTGGTGATTAAAATTATTACAACCATAATAATCTAGAAAAAAAAGTGGATAACCACCATTTACGAGAATATCATTTATATTATGATTAACTAAATCTTGACCTAATATTTTAAAACCATTTAATCCAAATACTTGATTTAATAAAATAGACTTAGTCCCAACACCATCAGTACTGGCCATTAAAATACTATCTTTAAATTTAAATTCACCACTAAAACTACCATAATTACTTACCATATTTTCATTATAAGTTGATAATATATTTGCTTTAACATTATCTAGAGCATTGCCTACTTGAACAGTATTTACTCCTCCTTCTACAGTATAAATATTTTTTGATTTTAATTCTAAATATTTATTACCAATATCATTTCTATATCTTAATACTTGTAAATTTATATCAGTATTTTTAAAATAATCTATTGAATTGGTTTTACAGTCTTGTAAATTATCATATTGAAATAGAATAACATATGTTCTACTACAATTTGGTTTATATAAACTTAAATTCGTTTCTTTATCTTTCATATCTGTATTGCTTAAAATTTTTGATAAACTTGCTACATAAATATCTTCATTATTTAAATCTATAGTAATATAAGGTTTTATGACTAGATTATTAAATTTATTATCAAACTTAGTCTTATCATTAATATTTGAGAAATCAGGATATCCATATGGTACTAAATAAACTAATAAATTTGTTTTATTAGACCAATCTAATTTAATATTATTTAATGTTTCTTTATGACAATGAATTACAATATCTAATAAAGATGTATTTAGTAATGATAAAACATTAATTGCTTCTGGATCACCAAATCTACAATTATATTCAATTAGTTTTAATCCATTTTTTGTTTTTATAAATGAACCATATAAAACACCTTTATACTTTTCTTCACATTTCTTATTGATACATTCAATTGTTTTACTCATTATAGTTTGACAATTATTTACTTCTTCATTATTTAAAAACCAAGGTTTATGTGACTCATTTACATAATCACATAAACTACCCATAGAACCTGTATTTGTACCTTTATCAAATTCATATGCTCTTTTATAATCTTGAACTATTGGCATAAATTGTGAGTTTATTCCATCTGTAAAACACATTAAACTAAATTCTTCTCCTATGAGTTTTTCTTCAATAATGAATATATCTTGAATTTTACAATACTGCAGACAATCAAATATATTATCAAAATTATCTGGATATAATTTTACTCCTTTACCTCCTGTTAACCCATCTGGTTTAATGACAAATCCATTATATTTATCTTGATAATCTAACATAATACTTTTGATATAGTCATCTGTTATATCATTATGTTTATTATCAATTATTTCAAATTCTGGATTAAATTTATTATCTATTAATTGAATAAAATTACGTGTATAAGATTTACTATTTTCAAGAATGGCACATTTTTCAGGACCAAATATAGGTATATCAATTTCATTTTTTAGTATTTTATCTTTAACAAAAGTTCCTAAATATTTTTCTGGCCCAACAATTATGTAATTAATATTTTTAACAAAATCATTTAATTCTTTATCTAATTCTGTATTTCTATTAATTATATTTGTTAAATTTATATATTTTTTACATAATTTATTTAATTGAATATTTTCTTTATAATCAGAATAATATAAATTTAGTGTTTCATTTTTTAAATTAGTATTATTTAAATTAGTATTATTAAATTTAATAGGATTTCGTAATATGTTTTTAACAATTGATACTTCCCTAGCACCACTACCTAAAATTAATATATCCATTTAATTTATTTTAAATAATAAAAAATATATTAAGTATTTTTTTAATATAAAAATTTAATTAATATTAATTTTATATATTTAAAAATTAATATTTTTAAATATTTAAAAATAATTACTTTTAAATAAAGTAAAAAATAAATTTAAGAAATTATAAATTTAAAACTATAAATTTAAATAAAATAAATTTAAATAAAATAAATAAAAATTAATTAATAAATTTTTAATAATAAATATAGAAATGTATTTTATTGTTTTTATTTCTGGTGGAGGGAGTAATTTACAGGAAGTTATAAATTTTTGTAATAAAAATAAAGATGATAAAATATTACATGTTATTAGTAATAAAGATAATATATATGGTTTAGAAAGATGTAATATACATAAAATCCCTTATTCAATATTTAAATTTAAAAAATCAGAAAATTATAAAGAAAAAAAATTACAATATAAACAACTTGAAAGAGATTTATATGAGAATAATATTTATCAAAAAATCAAAGAAATTAATGATAAAGTACATTCAAGAATTTGTATATTATGTTTAGGATGGATGCATATTCTTGGTAAAAATTTTATAGATAACATTAATAATTTACAATTTACAAAATATGGTTCCAATTATAATAGTGCAAGAATTTTCAATTTACATCCATCATTACCATTTGATGATAAATTAATAGGTATAAATTCAATAGATAGAGCATGGAAACAATATAGTAATAATGAAAGAGTAGTGACAGGTATTATGATACATAAATTAATACCAGCAGTAGATAAAGGAAATTATATAAATATTGAAATACTCGATATTACTAAATGTCTAGGGTATTCTAATTATAAAATTAAAATGGATTTAATTGAAAAAAAAGTTGTGAATAGTTTTCTAGATATAATTATTAATAACTGTGTAATTTTGTTTAAATAAAATTAATTAAATATATTCATAAAATAAAATTAAATAAATATAGTTATACAATAAAAATTAAGTAACTGAAAAAAATATTTATTTTTTTTAACAAATATATTTTTTAAATAAATAAAATTTTTAATAATTTTAAATTCAAATATGGCAAGTAATAATAAAGATGATAATCCAAATATAAAATTATATCATATAAATCCTTATGAATTATTAAATTTAACACCAAAATCAACATTAGAAGAAGCTAAAAAATCATATTATTCTTTATCTTTACTATGTCATCCTGATAAAGGTGGAAGGAGTGAAGATATGGTTATACTAAGTAATTGTTATAAATATATTAAAACACAATTAGCTGTTCTAGATGATAAGAAAGATATAACATATGAAGGATTAGAAGAAGAATTTGCTGATTTTTGTAAAGAACAAAAAAATAAAAAACCACCTACATTTTGTAATATTTATAAAGAAACATCTGGATACGATGAATGTACAAATGATAATTCATTATCAGATTTAAATCCACCAGAACCAAGATATGATTATACTAATGATCCAGAATATATTTCTAGAGTAACTAAATTTAATTTAGAATTTAATGCTGCTTTTGAGAAATCAAAACAAGAAGATATTAAACAAAATGGAGAGAAAGCAATGGACGAAGGATATGGAAAATATATGGATAAAAAAACAATGACTACACTTAATGATAATAATGTAAATGATATTAATTATGAAGAAATATCTAAATTAGATATAAATGATAAAAACAAGCATAATTTTACACAAGAAATTATGGAATATAAAGAACCTCAAAGCATACCTGATATGGTTATCCACTTTCCATTAAAAGCAAAACATATTGATGATTATTCTAGCCAAACTGGTAATAATAATCATGGTTTAAATAATAATAATAAATTAGATATGACAGATTATAAAAAAGCATTTAGTCCTAAAAAAGAAATAAAGGTGAATGGTGAATTGATAAATCAATCACCTATGGAAAGATATGAAGCAGAATTAAAAGAAAGACAATATTCTAGCTAATCAAAATACATTTTTTTAATAATTTTTTAATAATTTTTTAATAATTTTTTAATAATTTTTTA
>CESM01028689.1_pt1 | contig 10998 bp, 8 predicted proteins | sample 361421 | NCBI WGS metagenome assembly CESM01 (sample SAMEA2622219, study PRJEB7988) | marine metagenome | isolation source: saline water (ENVO:00002010), including | reverse complement strand
ATCTCCTATGGCTATTCCGGGGGTTCCAAATCGGTTTAACATGGCATGAGCCGGTAGTCGATCTAGCCAATAATTAATACCTTTTGAAATTTGATCTTGATAGGAATCATTTGATGAAAGTAGAGATTCAGTGCAATCTGAAAAAATATTTTTGCTGCTTTTTCTTTTTGTTCTTTCGAGATCATGAATTTCTATTTTTGTTATTTTCGGTTTTTGTAGAGATGCGTTATCCCAATGCACCTCCCATTGAGATCTTTCATCTACCACTTGTTCACTAGATAGAAATGAAATTGACGATAATACTTTAGTAATGAAACCTGGTGCAACTTTATTAACTGAGACGACCTTAAAATTAGTTTGAATAATATCAGATTCATATGCGTAATTTCTTTTTATGAGATCCAAAAAATTATTTTTTCCAGAGTTTATTTCTTGTTGGATTTTAGGTTGAGACCAGATCACGAATTCCTCGCTCTCGAAGGTTTTCTTTAATTTCTTCTCATGAAAGTCTGTGAAAATAATATTGGAAGATAAAGTTTCTTCTATTTTATTATTTGATTCACCTTGAATCGATTTTCTTACCTCCTTTAATCCTTCTGAAGCAATGCTTGCTAATTTCTCGGAGCTCCATCCATCTTTTACTGGGTTATCTATTTCGTCCCATGATATTTTGCTTCCTTTAGAGATCTCTGAAGTCCTTTTGTCAGGATCTTGGTAGCTTGGTTTTTCTACTTTGATCTCTTTATCTTTATTATTTGAGCAGCTCAAAACAAATGATATCACAAAGCCAAGCCCTAATATAATTGTACATGAGCAGAATATTTTTTTGATGCTTATGGTAGGGTTTTTTTCTTGCTGCACTTGGTGCCTCCTCAAAGCTACTTTAAAATGGTTTACTGATTGAGCTAGATCTTTTCAAGCTCAATTATTTTCTAGGTATTCGACTAGGACCCTATAGAAAAAATCTGTATTTTTTTGAGTTGCACTAATCTGAGTAATAGTAAGGAAAGTAAAGTTTTCATCTTCGACAGCATTTAGCACATTTTCTGCGTTTTTCCCATCTTTGCTATTCCAGATTTCTTCCCAATCATTAAGGTTCTTACTGCATTGAAGTGAATAGTTCAGGTCTTTAGAGAACTTACGATGGTAAAACGAAAGCGATGTTTTTAAACCTTCAGGAGTTTTAATGGTTTCAATGTTGGGAGACCTATGCGGAGTCTCTTCTAATATTTTTTCTGATTCGCCAAATGCATATCCAAGTAAATATTTTTCAGGGTTATTTTCAATCTTATTTAATAATGCCCAGTCCTTAAATGAAGTGAATACTGAGACATTAAAGAAAGTGTTTATTTTATTTTTATCAATGTCTGTTGATTGAATTTGTACTGAAGTGGTTCCTAGATTTGTGGGGTTTATTGTTAATTTAGTGTCAGTGTTATTAGACGAAATGCTAAATTCAGCAATATTCGAATTAGTTATGGATATTATCTCATAAGCCAATGGTTTTAGAGTTAATATATTTTCGACAACTGCTATATTTTCTTTAGTTGTAAGGTTTGGTTCTAATCCATCATCAGTTGGAAAATCATTGAGACTCACACTTTGGTTGTTAATATTTACGCTATAGGATCCTGTAGAAAGTTTTTGGATTGAATCAATAATTGGTAATGATTCTTGGGTTGCTCTTCCGAATACAGTGTAACTATCACCTACATCCAATCCAGGGCTGTCACTACTGTTGATGTACCATCCACTAGTTGCGCTATCTGGATTTGACGTTCTTGCATAGGCGATCGTCCCTCTTTCATTTGCTATGCCTGGCTCATTTGCGATCGGGTTTGAAGTTGTGTTCGCATTTAATTTATTATCAGATATATAGAAACTCCCAGATTGAATAATATTCAAACCATTAGTAGTTACCGATCGATGGAAAATGTTATTCTTGTAAGTTTCATTTCTAATGTAATCTAAAAAATTCTGTACCGGTATTGGCGTCGCCTTATCAAATAAAGAAAATACCATATCTCCTTTGTTGGTTTTAATTTTAATGGCTTTTCTTGTATCAGGATCAATAAAGAAATTACCTAAATTTAAAGTGATACTACCTTCATTTAATAAAAGTTCTTGTAGGGGTATTGGACTTATTAATTCTGGAGTAGAAGATTGAGGGGGTATTCTCAATGCTAGTTTTGCAATGGATGAAACAGATGATGGAGAATCATAAGTAGCCGTCAATAAAACATCAAAAAAACCATCTTCTTTAACAGAGCCACTTATTATTCCTGAAGACTTATTTATAGTTAGTCCATTTGGTAATGGGGAAGCTTGATAAGTAATATTTTCAGAATTTGATATATTATTAGCCTTAACTTCAAAATGGAAGGGAGTTTCGTATGTTATGTTTGCAAAAGATGGATTTAAAAAACTGTTGGGCATTATGACTTTAGCTACTGGAGATGCTGCTGTTTCATCCCCTTGGAATGAGAGTATTCTAAATTCATATGTTTGAGTAGGAGACCCGCCATTTAATTCAAGGTCTCGGATAGTAGTATTCAAAGTAGAGAGAGTGATCCAATCGGTTTGAGGTAAATTACGATATTGAAAATAGTACCCGTCTTCGTCCAGCGTATCATCAGACCATCGTACATTCATTCTTCCAAACCACGGTGCTTCTGCTTCTATACTTGTTGGTGGTATTGGTGGAGCTGATATTACGTCCCCCTTTATTGCTGTAAAAGTGATAAGAAAAAATCGAAACCAAAATATGACTATTTTTCCTTTTGGATTAGATTTAGACATTTCTAGGCATATCTTCTAAATCCCTATCGCATGGCTTTGAAGCGCGCTGCGATAAGTTTTTTTGCATCTAAATCACCTGATTTTTCTTGGCCAGATTTGATGAGATTTTGTTCTAAATCATTTTTTGAAGCTCTCTCTTTTTTATAAAATACTCCAAATTTACCGGGATATTGTAAATCAGCTAAAGCATAAGCTTCAGTTTCACTACTTATATCATGCCGTTCCATATCTTCATCACTACCATCTCCAGTTTTTTCGTCAATGATTTCAAATGTTCCACCTTTCCTAGGGTTTCCATCATCAAAGGCTCCTTTATAGAACATAGTGCATTCAGAAAGAACCTCGATTACTGAGAATCCCTTATGTTTAATTGCTCGGCTAAACATCTCTGTCATATGTTTGACTTGATTTGAGTGAGTCCGGGCTATAAAACTTGCTCCGCTTGCCACAAGCTTTTTCATGGGGTTAACTGGCATATCCATTGCGCCATTAGGATCAGTTTTTGATTGAAATCCTATTGGAGATGTGGGAGAAGTTTGTTTCTTTGTTAGTCCATAAACAAAGTTGTCCATGATTACGTAGGTAAGGTTTGGATTTTTTCTGGCGCAATGTTCTAAATGGTTGCCTCCAATTGAAAATCCGTCACCGTCGCCTCCAAAAGCAAATACGTGTAGATCTGGTCTTGAGAGGCTTACTCCAGTAGCTAAAGGTAATGCGCGTCCATGAATAAAATGCAGTCCATGAGAATTGACAAAATAAGGAAAACGTGATGAACAACCGATTCCTGCGATAGTACAGATATTCTCATGTGGTATTTGTAATTCCTCAAGAACCTTAAAAAAACAAGCAAGTACCGTAAAATCCCCACAGCCTGGGCACCATGTTGGATGATCAGCCTTGAGGGCTTTTTTTGTAAGTTTTTCTGGTTCGTTTTGAGTTACTGAAGACATAAAACTAGATATGATTATTACTAGGCATTTTTTATGCCTTCTAAAATTTCACTTATTTTGAATCCTAACCCGTTAGTTTTTGTTAGGCTTAATATTTTTGGATTGCTGTATCTTGCTCTTAATAATGTTGCAAGCTGCCCATACCCATAAAGACCCTCATCGTTCATCTCGACAACGATGGCTTTGTTAAAGTTTTCTATTATTTCATCAATGCCATTAGGCATTGGGTGAATATGTCGAAGATGAATAGATGAAACTTTCTGATTATTTCTTTTGGCGTAGTCAACTGCTTCACGAATTGGTCCCCATGTTGAGCCCCAACCTATTAAAAGAACATCGCCTTCGCTCTCTCCATAAATTTCTAATTTTGATAGAGAAGAAGCTAATTGCTTAATTTTGTCCCTTCTACGATTAGTCATCTCTTGGTGCAGTTCTGGATTAGAACTAGGATGCCCCCACTCATCATGTTCCAGTCCGGTAACCACAGGGTATTTACCCTCAGCCATTTTTGTTCCCGGAGGAGCATGTTTAGTTTGTGAGTCTAGAGGGTAAGGCCTGAATTCTGAAGGCTGCATTTGAAGATCTAAAGTAGGTTCCTTCACGTCAGATATATCAGGTTCAGGAAATGCTTCAATTCTACTTGATAGAGATTGGTCTGTTAAAATAATTACTGGGGTACTGTATTTTTTGGCTATTCTGCAAGCCTCTATCGCGATATAATAACAATCTTCAACATCCTTAGGAGCTAATATAACTCTAGGGCTATCTCCATGACTGCCATAGATTGCTTGCATTAAATCACTTTGTTCAACGCTAGTAGGTAGGCCTGTTGATGGGCCTCCTCTTTGAACGTTAACAATAACAAGTGGAAGCTCAGCCATGCATGCGTAGCCTAATGCCTCCATTTTAAGAGATAGTCCAGGACCTGAACTGCCTGTGACTGCTATATGACCTGCGTAAGCGAATCCAATAGCGGAAGATATTGCAGCAAGTTCATCTTCTGATTGTATAAAGGTCCCGCCATATTTAGGGAGTTCTGTCCTTAGAGTTTCCATAATGGAAGACCATGGGGTAATAGGGTAACCTGCACCATATCGTACTCCTGCGGCTAATAGGCCATAAGTAAGTGCTGTGTTTCCATCAGTAGTGATTCTGTTATCTTCAACTGCTTCACCAGGTTCGAAAGCATAACTTTGACTTAAAACGTCACCAGTTTCATAAGCGTATCCTGAATCAAATGCGAGCATCGCATTTCGCAGTACACTTTCATGTTTTCTTTTGAATTGAGATTCAATGATCTTTACAAGTTTGTTTCGTTCGAGTTCAAAGAGTTTAGTTAATAATCCTAATACAAAAATATTTTTTCCTCGGTCGCGAGCGGATCCACCAATAGCTTCAACCGTTGTGGATGTCATTGGGACTCCTACGAAAGTAAACCTTTTATCAGAAGTATCTGGTTCGACGTGATCGCTATCATATAGGCAAACTCCACCCTCCTTAAGTGAGCTAAGATGATTCTCGTAACTATCTTGGTAGAATGCGATGAGGAAATCAGCTTCATCGCCAGGTGAAAGAACTTCACCTGATCCGATTCTAACCTGAAATATTGATGCACCTCCACTAATTGTGGATGGTATGGTCATATAAGTCATTACCTCCTGAGCGCTTCGCCCAGCAAGACGAGCAAGAAAACCTCCAACGGTTTGGATTCCATCTTGCGAATTACCGGCCAGACGAATAACAGCATCCTTGATGTCATTCGAACCGTTAGCTGATGCGGATTTTTTTGCTAATAAGCTCATGGGAAAGTTTAAAGATGAATGCTTTTTAGCTGCTTGGCAAGGTCGCTAAAATAAAAAATGTAGGCTTACTGAGAGAAATAAAACCTTCAAATAATTTTTTTATTATTCGCTGTATTTGTTCCAGTGCTCATTGATTTTACTGGAGGTTAATGTCGAATCCGTTAGAATTATCCTGTATTTAAATTCTGTGCTTTTTTTAGCTTCAATTTTCCATGATTTCTCTTGAGCTGGAACAAAATTAAAAAAGATGGCACCATCGTGACTTTCATTAGACCAAATTCTCATTCTCTGAGGTGAATCATGATTTTTAGGATGTGAGAGTATAGCAAGAGTTGCTTGACCATATTTAGTGGGGCCATAAAAAGCGCACCAATTAGCACGCGTTGCGTGTCCATCTTTTCTACTTTTCCCGTCTGAAGTTAACAGTCTACTATTGTTGCTTTTCCAATGTTCAGGACCTCTATATGCTATTGGTCCTCCGTAACGATATGCAGGTAAATTAAAATCTGCGTTTGTTATATTTTTCTGATTAGAAATATAATCAATAAAGTACATATCTTTGACTTTGGATACTTTAATAGAAAAATTTTCTTTGATTATCTCTTCTTGATTTCCTTCAGAATCAAATGCGATATGGTGTTGAATTACAGTGAAACCTTTTTGAGTTTTTCCGTTATCAATAGAAAGGGTTTCTGAGTAACGAACTGTTCCTTGAACTTTTTTTAAATTCCAAAAATCAATTGCTTTACCCTTTACCGAGGTTTTAACCCATGCATGCCAAAGACCCATATGGTGAATATGATCAGCCGGATGAATGCTGGTTAATGATGCGCCTTTAGGTGTTTTTAGAGGATGAATAAATGCACTCCTTTTATATGCAGGATCACTGCCTTTAGGTGGATATATTTCTTCTTTGTGATATAAGAGGATGGTATTTTCAGCGTCAACAATAGCAATATGCTTCGAATTCTCTTTTACTTCTAAGGCTTTACTTATTTGCAATAGACCGTTTGAAATAACGACAAATATGCATAGATATTTCCTCATTATTAGTAAATAAATTATTCCTTTGATTTAGAGGATGAACTTTTAAATCCAGACCTGAATTTTTTAACAAAAGGGAATTCCCATTTCTTTTTACCATTAAGAGCCTTCAGATTCTTTTCATTACCTTTATTCTCAAGGCCCAGGTCCTTACTAGATAATAATTCTTTTTGCTCTGAATTAGTAAATACTTTTCCTAGTGGTTAACCTAATGATTTTTCCAATTGCATTAATGCTTTATTATATGCTCTTTCAGCATCTAATTTGTGTTCATTTGTCTTTGCTGTATTTCTTGATATTTCGAATCGAATTCTTTCGGCTTTATTTCTGTTGGTGTTACCAATTCTTTCTATGAAGTCAGAGTTATACTTTTGTTGGATTTGAGCATGTGTTCTAGCCTTTTCCCTGTAGGATTTTGCTCTCTTTAAGTTTTGATAAGCAGCTACGACCTCGGACGTAATGATTTTTTGTGTGGCTCCCTTTTGAGAGTAGTAGCTCGTTAATGCTGCTTCCTGAATGCTTGATTCACTATTCATCCAACTAAAAATAGGAATCGACATTGCCAGCTGGATACCCCAGTTATCACCAGTTCTTTGACCGCTTTCCTCTTCTCTACTGACTCCTGCTTGTACGTAATCAAACCATGGGATCAACTTTGCTTTGCTAGCAGATAGTGAAGTTTGGGCAATTTCTTCTCGCTTTTTTAGAACTAAAAGTTCTCCTCTATTTGCAAGTGCCATTCTTATCAGGTATTCGAGGTGAGTTTGATCTAGATCAATGGTAGGGCTAATAATTTTGTCAGTTACTCGGATTTTGTCAGATTCTCTTAAGCCAACCATTGCAGCAATTTTATCTCTTTGTGCCATGTACTCAAGTTCAGCGGCATCTACTGTAATTCCATCGCTATCAACGTATTCAACTTTATCAATAGTGATAAGGCCACTGTTAAGTAATTTACTTTGGTTTTGAGAATATGAGAGGGCTGCCTCGTGTTCCATTTTTAAAATTTCAATAAGCGCTTTTAAGTGCTGTAACTGTTCGTATTCTTCCCTGACTTTTAGCATTACTGAGTTCTCTTCTGCCGTAGCTGTTTCTCTAGCAAGTTGTACCTCTTGCTCAGCCTTTTTTAGTCTGGCTTTTCTGATTACTGGATGTGGGACATAGAGTCTGAATTGAAGTTCCATGCCAGTTTCATCTGCGTACGGATCAGTATCATGGAAATCAGTTCTAGTTCCTGTTCTTAAGGAATCACGGTTATCTGTTTTCACTCCTCCAGGTTCAAATATTTCCGGATTAGGCAGTATTGTAATATTTTCTTCTGACTGCTCTTCAATAGTTTCTTCAGTAATTGTTTTTGCTCTTCCTTCAGTGATGGTTCTCGTAATGTTTCTAGTTACGTTTTCTTCTGATACTGTTTTCTTTTCTTGTCCATCAGCATTAACTTCGGTTCGAGTCACTTGTTCTGTGAATGATTCAGTTCGAGTTTCCGTGAAAGGTGAGGGGACTACGCTGCTTCCCCAGTTCTTACGAAATCGAATCTGAGGATCTCTCCAGGCCTTAGCGGTTTTTTTTCTAGCTTCGGCTATAGTGATTGCACCTCTAAGAGAAATTAATCTTGGATTGTTTTTGACCCCTAGAGCAATGAGTTCAGATAATCCGATTTCTTGATTCTCATTACTCAGTACCTCTAATTGACCTAACCCTAAAAGGAACCCACAAAAAACAAGCGTCCTAGCAATAATTATTTTTTTGATTATAGGTTTCAAGTTATGCCAAATTTGGAAGGGTATCTTCAAATACTATTGAGATTAAAGTTGGGGATTATCTCAAAAGCACTTCTACAGTCTTTAAAGCTTTTTAGTTCAGCTGACAATAAAAATAAGGCTAATTACTTGCTGCTTTAATAGGTGTTCGGCCAAAATCCCATATATCAAAGTTACCTGGTTCAGTAAGATGTACATGAACTCCAGTTCCTGGGAGCTCATTTTCGAAATCCTCAGGAAGTTCACACACTACTATTCTGCCTCTAATGTATTGGCCACGTATAGGCGTGTTGTAGTTAGGCAATGCTTCAATGCTTGGGGATATTGTAATAATTTTAGCTTTGTGTGCTTTAGGGTTTTTCTCTTTTAAGCTGATCCATACATGTCCGTCTTGATTAAGATCTTGAGGATTTTGATCTTGGGGTATTAATGCCCGAATAGTCTTAGGCCTTGCATTATCAGGTGATGCAAGGTTAATGCTCATTATTGGTTCTCCTAATTTTGTCACACCACCAAGTTTATTTATTTTGTGGATAGTTCCTTCTCCAGGAGCAATCAGTATTTTGTTTGTTAACCTTTGTTTAAGAACAAAAAGTTCTTCAGGAATAGAAACTGTATCTAGCTGATTTAATAAGTCTTCAGCTTCTTTAAGATCCATTGTAAGAGCCTTTATTGATTCATTGTGAATTGATAATTCATTTTCGATAGATTCAGATCTGCTTATCGCTTTATCTAATTCGCTTTGTAAGCTTAGTTGTTGCTCAACATTTGTTTTGATGAGTTCAACATTTTGTTGAGCTGCTTCAAGCCTAGACTGGGAACTAGCTTGCTGAGCTTTTGCTCTTTGTAAATCAGCGTTTATTCCAAATTTAGTAGACTTAAATTTTCTTTGCATGTCTGCCTTAATGAATGGCAGATTAGCTTTGTAATCCTCAATTTCTCTTTTTATTAGAGCGGAGTCTAATCTTACAAGTTCTTGACCCTTCGCCACTTTGTCCCCTTCTTTTACGAGAACCTCAAGAATAACTCCATCCTCAGGAGCAGAGATTTCTTCATTGTGTGCAGCAATCATTCCATTTACTCGAACGTTTACTCCTCTTTGAGAGTAAAGGTACAAGACTAAGCCAAGCATTGAAGCCCATACAAGTAGAGGCCACTGATCAATTAGTCTTCGAGCTCTAAATGAAGAACCTTTATTAATGTTTGTTTGATTTGGAACTTCTGCACTCATCTAATATTAAATTTCTACTGTTGTACGTTGCATTACAAGACTAACTTCTGAAATGTCATCAAGTTTTGACAATGAATCTACTAAATCAGTCTTATATGAAGGGTCTATTAGTCTGATTTGATAGGAATACTCTTGAACTTCACCTTGTATAGCCTCCCTCATAGCAACCATTTCTGTGGAGCTTGTGTATCGGGTGAAAATTGCTTGTAGGTTTTCAAGAGATGGAGAATCTGGAGGCATCATGAAACGTAATAGACCTTCGAATTCTCGTCTTGAAGCAAATGGTGACCAACTTAGGAAAAGGGCAGTGAAGCAAAAGTAAAGGGTTCCTATAATGGCTACTCCAAAAACTTGAGCTCCCGAAGCAATTCCGATTGAGAGTGAGGCAAATAGGAAAATAATATCTCTAGGATCTCTTATTGGTGTCCTAAATCGTACGAATGCCATAGCTCCCATAATACCAAGTCCTCTAGCCATATTATTTCCAATAGCCATTATCATTATCGTTATAACAATTGTCGCTAAGACCATTGTATGAAGAAAAGATCGTGCATAAGAGAAACTTTGATGTGTCCAGCGATAAACCGTTGCCAAAATTAGTCCCAGAACAAAGCTTACGCTTAAGGAAAAAAGAACCTCCATTGATTCCAGAGATTTAGTTGGTCCGAGTGCTGTTAAAAAAGATTCCATATATGATAATACTTTTATTTGATTTTATATATCAGGGTCACTAGATGCTATTCATTGTTGGAGTGGTGTTTTGTGAAGAACAATCATAAGAAAACCCTCTAAATAAAGTTTCTAATCTCCAGGCTGTGGCATACTTACAAAAACCAGTAGTAGTGAGGTTAAATCGTTCAACCAGTTCTAACATCCATTTAGGGGAGTCTCTCATGGCTTTTAACTCAAAGATATAGCCTGCAAATGGTCTATTGAGTCCTGTTTGAGTGTCCATTGGTCTCCAGCCTTCAGTTTCTTCGATTCCTGGTATTGTCCAATTTCTTGTGGGTCGGTAACAAATTCTACGGTCAAAGGTTAACCTAGCATAGTCATCGTTTGCTCCAAAATAACTTTCTCTTATATAACGAATAAGCATTTTCGGTCTGGCACCAACTCTCCGAGCAATTCGTGAATATTCGAGGAAGTAATTATTATCAACTGGATTATCTAGAACTTCACATTCTTCAGGGTTAAGTACAATGGGCCTTCCATCATTGTCACCCTTGTACTGCTCCATAGTCATTTTTGATCGGCTTTTTATAATGACTCCACCTACTTTCCTTTTTAATTCAAGAAACACAGGAGCTGATCCTCCTTCTCCATAAGTTCGAATCCTCAATTTAAATCTAGCAAAAGTCTTGCGTTCTTTGGCTAAAGCTAGATCCATTGTTGGTGTATCTAATTGCAGT
>CESM01107930.1_pt1 | contig 11000 bp, 7 predicted proteins | sample 361421 | NCBI WGS metagenome assembly CESM01 (sample SAMEA2622219, study PRJEB7988) | marine metagenome | isolation source: saline water (ENVO:00002010), including | reverse complement strand
GCTATCTGAGTAGCTGTAATATTGTTTTGTGCTATATGTACGGAAGTAATAGCATTATCGGCTATGAGCGTTCCTGATATAGCGTTAATCGCTACTAGTTCTGATGGTATCTTTGTGTTTGCCATATTATCCTACTAAATGTCCATGCCAATATGCTTGGCCTCCGTATACGTTTGTACTGCTTAATCCTGAGCCACTAATTCTAAAAGTGACTGTGTCATTTTCTGATAGACTTACAGTTGTTGTCATACTAACCCCTGTGTGACTATTGTTTGAAGCTCCATGTTGAACAACTGTTCCTGCGCTACTATTTATATAAAATCTACAATTAACAATTCCACCTGTAAAAGGATATAGTAAAAAGTTTACCCCAAAAGTATATACTCCATCAACTGGAGCTGTAAAAACGCCATTCGAATGGTTACCAGCTCTATCAAAGTTTTCAACATTAAATGCTACAGTAGTTTCTGTGCTTGTAATTGATTGACCACTTGATAAATAAGCTTGAAAAGCAGGTTGTCTTGGAGTTGTTACTCTACCTGCATGGTCAATTTTTATAGATGTTTTAGAGCCAGATGCATATGAATCAGTAGTAGCTATATACATTTTTGTTCCATAACTACCATCACTTCTTACATAGATACCTGCCTGTGCATTTGTGCCGTTTGATGTATCTGAAGCACCCCAAGTTATTGCATTACCAATATGGTCAGAAGTGCCGTCTGGGTCAAGATGTAAAGTACCTGTAGCTTGACCTTGAGTAGTTTCATTCCAATTAGCAGAATTACCATGAAGTGCAACTTTACCATTAGAACCAATCGTCATTGCTTCTGTATTATTAGTTCTAAAAGACATAACACTTTGATACGTTTTAATTTGTTCTCTATCAGCATCACCATTGATACCCATGTTAAGTTGTACTTCAGAATTTGAAGCACTACCTAAAAGGTCTATAACGGCATCATATCCAGTACCACCACTAGCTGTAGAGGTTATAGATAACTTGTTGTGAGCGTTACCACTTTCAAGGTGTAGTTTTGCTTGTGGATTAAGAGCTCCAATACCAACATTACCGCCATGAGGATTTAGTACTAAAGGATAATGATGTGATGTTCCTATGTTTGGTGTATACCCCGATTGTATATAAGCTTCAAAGGGACTAGAGATTCTTGCTCCTATAATAATACCATCTCCACCGGTTCCATCAAAGGCTGCAAAAGCATTTGCGGCTGTAATAGTATTACTTTGTGTTCCTCTAACATGTAATTTAGATGCAACGCTCCCTCCACTAACTCCAATTCCGAGTTTGCCAGCATTACTCATTTCCATTCTTGTAGAACCATTTTTAAGTATCTGTAACATTTCACCAGTATGACCACTTGTACTATTTACATATAGTGCGGATGAACCTGTACTACCACCACCTAAATTAACTTGAGACGCTGGTCCAGTAAATGTGGATAGCCCCGTACTAAAAATACGCAAGCGTTCTGTTGGTACAGTATTTGCATCTCCTGATGTAGCACGAGTTCCAAATATTAAATCACCAACACTATTACCGCCAGTTCTAGCATGACCTATATAAGCACCAGCAAAATCACTACTGACACCACTTTCGGAAAATACTATTTGTGGACCTTCACCATTTGTAGCACCATCTCCAGTAAGCATAATATGACCATTTACAGTTCCAATAGTTGACGCTGCTCTGATGGTTAATTTATTGTCAGGTGAAGTGTCTCCAATTCCAAGATTACCTGCGGGAGTCAGTATCATTTTGTTTTGACCAGACAGCGATGGATAACCATCTGCTTTATACGCAAAACTAAATGAGTTTTCAGTAACACCCCCACCATCATCATATCCAATTCCCCAATTTCCTGCTGTCTGGCCTTGACTAAAAATTAATTTAACATCACCAGCAGAATGAGCTTCTAGAATTGTAAAATGGTCATCTGCAGAACCTTTATCGATATGTAAGATACCTTGAGGATCATTAGTTCCGATACCAACATTGCCGTTTTGTAAAATTACGAGGTCATTTCCATTAGAGTCTACATCAATGAAGAAAATGCCATTGCTATCTAGCATTCCCATATATCCGTCATATGTTCCATTTCCTGCAGCAAAATCTAACCCAACCCAACCGCCAGATGAAGTACTTTCTAATTTTATTTGACCATTATCTTTAATATGTAATTTTCTACCTGGCCCATTTGTTCCTATACCAACCTTTTGTTCAGATGTATCAACATAAATTATACCCTCGTTATTTGTATCGCCTATTTGTATGTCTCTATCTGCATCAGATTGAAGTCTAAGTTTTCCGCCAGAGTTTGTAAGTTGTCCAACAAAAGTAGCGCTAGTGCCTGTTTTATATGAATTAGTACTATATAAGGATTTATTGAAACGAAATTCATCTCCTGAACTTAGGTAAAGCATTGAAGGATTACTAGAAGCACCATTGGCTCCTACACCCACTTCAATTCCAGATTCATTAGCTGCTGAAGAACTTCCTGCACCTGTGGCTACTGTTATCTTTTTATCTGCTATAGCTAATTGTGTTGAGTTTACTGTAGTAGTAGTTCCATCAACTTGAAGACTTCCTGCAATAACTACTGTCCCTGTATTGTCTCCAACTGCTGCAGGGTCAATAGTAAAAGAAGCTGGCCCTCTTAATGAGCCTGTTGTTGTTATGTTTCCAAAAGTTGGAGTTGCCGAGCTGCTTAGTTGTGTTTCTGTTATTGAACCATCTGGTATTTTTGCAGCAGTAATCGCATTGTTTGCTATCTTTCCTGTCGTTACATTCGAGTCAGCAATCTTTGCAGTTGTTACTTGGCTATCTCCAATATGTATAGTATCAATACTTCCTGTTACAAGTTCTGCAGTATCAATTGAGTTTGCAGCAATCTGTGTAGAAGTTATACTTCCATCTGGTATTTGTACAGCAGTAACTTGGTTCTGCGCAATATGTACAGACGTGATAGCGTTGTCCGCTATAAGCGTACCTTGGATTGCGTTTGTAGCTACTAAGCTATTTGTTACTTTTGTTATTGCCATATTATCCTTCTAATGTTTTTAGTCTTGCTTCGAGTTCTTGCACAGTCTTAACTAGTGTTGCAACTATAGAATTGTAATCAACCGATTTTATTCCATCTTCTTCTTCCTGTCCATCAATTTTCATTTCACCTGTTTTCACAAATGCTGGTATAACTGTTTCAACTTCTTGAGCAATAAACCCATTTTGTTCTCCTCCACCCTCTTTCCAATTAAATTTTCTAGGGCGAAGCTGTAATAGTTCAGTTGTTCCATATGTAATATCTGCAATATTCGTTTTTAATCTTTCGTCTGATTCTGCTTGATAGTTTTTAACATAGACATATCCGCTATTGCTTGCAGGTCTTATATACCAATCTCCATTTGACCCATAGTGACAATGAGATTCATTTGAGCCTTTATTAGAGTCAGCAATCCAATTAACTGTTCCACCTGTTGAGTTATTACCATTTACTACTAACGCTGTACTACTACTAGAAGCTAAAGTCATTACTAGTTTATGACCACTGGTTGCATTGTAATTATCATTTACATAGAAATAATGTCTTTGTAGTCCTCTGTGTGCTCCATCAGCTGACCCCCAATAAACAGCATTACTACCATTTTGGAAAAATCCTTGGAATATACTACAAGTATTATTTGTATACATCAAACTTGTTATACCTGAAGTTTTGTTTGTATTATCAGTAGCATTACTTTCTAATCTTAATTGATTATAACCAGCTGATGTAGTTATTCTTAAAGCTCCAGTTTCAGTAAAGTGGGCGTTTTCAGTATTACCCATATAAGTATCGCCATTTTGCGCCATACGTATATGATAATGACTTGCTGTTCCTAATCTAAAATCTTCATTTGAGAGCATCAATACTGAGCCCATTATTGAATCAGTACCAGGTTTTTTAAGTACAAATCCTGAACGTGACCCTGCAGACTTAAACTCTGCCCCATACTCACTTCTAGTTGAATTAAATTTTGCATAACCATCTTTATCAATACTTAAGTGTTCAGTTCCATTTTCTTTAAATCTAATTGTACCATTACCGGCAGCATTTAATATTAAATCATCATCATTAGCACGAATATGTACTGTATTATCAGAATCACTTAAGCCAGCATTTCCACTATCACTTAACTTTATTCTTCTATCAATATTTCCTGTTAAATATAGATTGCCGCCTGTGGCTTCAATTTGACCATTCCCTAACACTCTTAGAGTTCCAGCTGTTGCGCTTCCATTTGGAGAAATATTAACAACATCGGGAGATGCTTCTGTATAGAATATTCCATAATTCGGATTATCTGAATCATATGCAAGACCAAAGGTTGCTCCAGCTTGTCCACCCATAAAGATTCTTCTATCAGCTGCTGCTGTCATTGTAATATTACCACTAGAAGTGATAGCACCACTAGAAATAGTGCCAACAGATGCTAAATTATTAGAATGAAAATCTAAGTTCCCTGAACCACCAAACGTAAGTCTTGCGGTTTCATTTGTTCCTATAATTAAACTTCTAATGGATGAGTTGTGATAGATGTGCATTGCAGTGTCATTTAAAGCAATAGCACCTTGGTAACCATTACCATCAACCTCTAGCTGCCCATTAGCAGCAGAATCCATATTAATGTTTGTGCCATCTCCTGCATGAAGATTACCAGATGCAGTAATATTTCCACTACTTGTTATAGCACCACTAGATATAGTTCCTGAAAGGTAGAGGTTTTTGAATTTGCCACCACTAGCTAAACCTAAGTCTATTGCAGAATCTCTAAGCGCTCTTGTTCCACCATTAATTGGTACAAGAGCATTTGCACTTTGATAAAATCCAATCCCAACATCTCCACCACCAATAACTAAAGAACCACTATCAGTACCAATACTTCCAACTGCTGAGCCATTTTTGCGGAATGAAACAATGTCTCCATCGCTATCAAGCCTGTTAAAATATGCAGTAATGTTGCTAGATTTGGCTAGTTGTATAGTTCCATCTGATTCAATTAAAGTTCCTGTATTGCCACCTGCACCATTATTCCAAAGGGAGCTATCAGTAGTCCCCACCAACACGTTGCCTGAAGAATCAATACGCATTCTTTCAGTAGAACTTGCGCTTGTGTTAAACCCTATTGACCCACTTGCGTGTGAGTTTTTTAATGCCATGTGATTGGGGGTGCTTGGATGATTTGGGCCATATCCAATAATAAATTTATTATCTACACCATCAGACCCTATTAATCTATGTAATGCATAATCAGCTGAGCTATTAGTTTCAAATTTATTTTGTACATCTGTGTCTGTGGCGTTCTTAAATTGTGTTGCTGTATTTGATGTAGAGACAATATTACCACTAGATGTAATAGCACCACTAGATATAGTTCCAGAGGTATTAATAGCCCCTGTATGTGTACCCGCAAGTATAGAACTTACTGGAATTTTCTTTAAATTGTTTGAATCACTAACATCTGCAACCATAAGTAGGTCGCCTGTTGCTGCTGTAACTTCTGTAAGTGATGTAATGACTGTTATGTCTAGATGTTCTTCAGAGATAGCATCATCAGCTATCTTAGCTGCTGTAACTGCATCTGCTCCTAGTTGAGCTGTTGTAACTTGTCCATCGTCTATATGTTTAGTAAGAATACTATTTTGTGCTATCTTTGTTGAAGTAACTGCATTGGTTGCAATATCTGCAGTCGCAATCCCACCATCAACTATTTTAGCTGAAGTAACTGCATCGTCTTTTACAACGTTACTTGTTATCTTGGTTAGTGCCATAATTAACTTACTATGGTTCTATCTGTGCTTCTTCTCCAGTTAGTGCCGTCGCCAAAGGCTAATACTGCACCACCTGTTTCGTCAGAAACAAAGATAACTCCGCCTGCGACTGCTGTTGGCAATGATGCGACAGCGTAGCTTTTAACTTTTAATACATCAGGCATTTCTAATACGCCTGACAGTTTAGCAGAAGTAACACTACTATCTGTAGGTACATTGATACTTGTTTGAGTAAATATCATTACTTCGACTGTTGATGTTGAAGGTGGTGCTTCTGAGAATGTTATTGTAGTACCTGAGGTAGCATAACTTCCTTTCTGCTGGTATACACCATCTATGAAAACTTGTGTATTGTTTTCTGTAATTGGAGCAATAGAAAGAGCAAAAGCTACTCTACTTCCATTGACATTGTTTGGACTAGCTGTTGAGCTAGTGTATGTGTTTATTTCTGTATTACCACCAGCTACAAGAGCTTTTACGTGGTGAACTACAATTGTTCTTCCATCTGCAGGTGCTGTATCAAAAGTTAATCTTGCACTATTTAGTACATAGTCTGTTTTGTTTTGATATACACCTTCGATAAATACCATTAAGTTATCTTCGCTATTTGGTATTTGACTTAAATCTACATAGGCTTGAGACCCGTCACCTGTGAAAGTTTGAGTCGTAAAGTTTGACTCTCCACCGCCAATTCCTCCCCAGCTACCAGAGTATCCCTCAAATAAATTATTATCAGTATTAAATCTGACCATTCCAAGAGCTGCACTTCCAGGTCTTTGAGCGGTTGTCCCATCAGGCACTCTTAGTGACCCAGTACCACTGAGTACTATATCGTCAGCAATTTGATCTCCTGTGATTTGATTATCGTCTATATGTCTAGTAAGAATTGAATTTGATGCAATTTTGGTTGCGTCTACAGCGTTATCGGCTATGTTTGCTACTGTAATTGTGTTAGCCGCTATTTTAGCTCCAGTAACACTTGCATTTACTATAGAAGCTTCTACTACTGCGCTGGCTGCTAGTTCGTCTGCTCCGACTGCATCATCTGCTAAGTGTTCGTTTAATATGCTACCATTTGGTATTTTTGCTGCTGTTACTGAGTTGGCTGCTAGTTGTCCTGAAGTTACCGCTCCAGTTGCTATCATGCCTGTTTCCACTGCTTGTGAAGATATTGTTAATGCACCATTTGCTGCAAGTGTTGCATCGCCTGACATTGCAACATTATCCCAACTATTAGACCCATCATAAATAAGCATATTACCACTAGCTACTGATGATATATTAGTATCTGTAAGAGCTACTAATGTAGAAACAACACCTGTTAAGTTTGCTCCATTACCATAAAAATTACCACCATGAATATCAGCATAAGAAGCTATAGTAACATTGCCTGCTGTTGTTCCATCTTCTGTTGTATTAATTGCTGACCATCTATCTGTACTTTCGTCCCATATCCAACCTACGTTAGAGGCTGTTCCTCTTTCTACTATTATACCAGAGTCTTTACTTGGTGTTCCTGTTTCTCCAGAGGAGTATACTGCTAATGGGTCTGCAACTTTTATATTTGTTGTATCAACCGTTGTAGTTGTACCTGATACAGTTAAATTACCATCAACTGTTAGATTTCCTGTAACTGTAGGGCTAGCGTCTAGTGCTACACTTACTTGATTGTTTGATACGGTAGTAGTTATATTACCACCACCTGCAATTGTTAATGTGTCTGTTCCAATTGTTACTACATCATCAGAACCAGAGTCTGCTCCTATTGTGAGGCTACCAGCTACTGTTGCTGTTGAAGCTGCTGTAAGTCTTCCATCTGCATCTACTGTTATAATAGGTACTGCGGAAGCTGACCCATATGAGCCTGCTGTTACTGATGTTGCTGTTAATTGTGTTGCTCCAATAGAGCCATCTGCTATTTTAGCTGATGTAATAGCGTTGTCGGCTATCTTAGATGTAAGTACTGCTCCTGTGCCTATCTTTGTAGCAGTTACAGCTCCATCAGCTACTGCTGAAGCTGTACCAGTTAAATTACCCGTAACATTACCTGTAACTGTTGCTGTAAGTACGCCTGTGACTGTTGCACCTGCACTTGTTGTTTCGAATTTTTTAGTATTATCATAATAAAGTTCTACTGCTCCATTTTCAACAGCATTTATAACTAATTCATCTGTAGCAGCATTATAAACTCTAAATTGATTTGTGGATAGACGTAATCCACCAGACCCTGTATCTTTTACATAACTATTACTACCATCATGGTATATTAATAAATCTTGAGAAGTACCTAACTTAATTTGTGCATTATCATTAAGTAATACATGCCCTGTTAGAGTTGCTATCTGGTCAGCTGTTACAGCATCATCTTGTATATGTATACTTCTTACTGCATCTGTTTTTATTTCTGATGCATCTATTGAGTTTGCTGCAACTAGTGCACTTGTGATTGAGTTTGCAGCAAGCAAAGAAGTGCTAACAGCTCCTGTTGCTATTTCTCTAGCTGTGATATTATTTTCTGCGATTAAGTTTGATGTGATAGCATTTATCGCTGGAAAAGTATCTACTGGTCTTTTACCTATATACGCCATTATGATTGCTCCATTACTGATACGATAGTGTCTACCGAGCCTGCTGTGTTTGATATTACTTTTATTTTATCGCCTGTTTCTAATACAAGCTTTTGGTCACCACCTACAGCTACAAGAGCGCCTCCAGTAAATATCTGGGCGTCTTTTACTATATTGAAATTATTATTTGCAGAAGCGTCATAGAATTTGATAGTTACAAGTATAGGGCTAGTGCTTGACACATTTGCGCAAGTTAATCCGATTACTGTAGCTGTAACTCCACTTCCTGCTGTATAAGCATCTGTTAAAGTTGTGCCTGTAGCTGCGACAGCAGCGTTTTTAAAAGTATTTGCCATTGTTTTATCCTAGTGCTATTGCGAGTGCTATTGCATCGTCTTCAGAAGCGTCTATTGCTTTTATAGTATTGTCTGTTTTTCTAATATAAAGCTTTCCATCAACTGCGCTGATGGCTACTTCCCCCACTACTATATCGCTTGTTGTGGGAGCGGTTATATTAGTAGTATTTCTTTTTAATTTAATTTGTTGTGTCATTAGCTATATGTTCCACCATCTATGTTTTGCATTTGAAAACCAGAACCAGTTGATACTAATATTTGTCCTGATGAACCATGCGAAGATAAACCTGTACCACCATAAGTAGTGGATAATATAGTACCATTCCACACACCTGTAGTAATTGTTCCTGTTGTTGTTAAATTAGCTAAACTATCTATAGCTGCTTCGAGAGTGTTTTCTGTAGTTGCATCTATTGCATCTACGTTTTGAAGGGTTAAAGTCCCAGAACTATCTGAAAAAGGTATTGAAGCTCCAACTTTAAGTCCTGTATTGCCAGTATCAATGTTAGCTTTTAGAGTACCAATATTACCACTAAATACATTACTAGTATCTGTAGCGTCTGGTAAGAAAGCAAATTTGCCATCTGAATCATCAAACCCCATGAAGGCAAATTTAGCGCCTCCATTATTATACTTCATTTTTATACCACGGTCTAGGTTATCATCTGTTCCTGACTCTCCGATTTCAAAGATTGGGTCGGCTATTGCAACTGTGCTTGAGTTTACAGTAGTAGTAGTACCACTTACTGTTAAGTTACCTGTAACTGTTAAATTGTCTCCAACTGTTACTTCTGATGTTGTATGCCCAAGAGTTACTGGAACTCCTGAAGATGCTGCTGCAATCTTGATACCATTTGTAGTATCAGAAGTGTCCATAGTAATAGCACCACTTGCATCGACGTCCATAGTAGTAGCATTTAAATCTACTGCTCCGTCCACTGTAAGTGAACCATCTATATCAGTATTATCTAAATTTGCTACTCCGTCAACATCTATATTACCAGAGACATCAAGAGTTGCTGTATCTAACTCTCCAGTTAAAGTAATATTTCTAAAACCTGTTACATCTTTATTTGCGTCTACGGCTACGGCTTTACTTGCTACAACTGTTCCTGCTGATATACCATCTGTGAAGTTAAGTTCTGTAGCAGTTGCTGTTATACCGTCTAAGGCAGTATTTATTTCTGATGCTGTTGCTGTGACTAAAGTATCATTTCCTGATGTACCTAAATAAAGTGCTGGTGTTCTTACTTCTGAAACCGATTTATTTGTATCTACTATTAAAACCGAGCTTGCTGTAGTAGTACCATGCGCATGGTCCATCAAGTTAGTAAAGTAATTACCGCCAATTACAGTTACTGCGTTTGAATTTGCTGGGTCACCTATGAATAATCTTTGACCGTTATTACCCTGAGTACCCGCTCCACCTGAAAATGCTAATTCTCCAGCGTTTAGCGACGACGGCGCGGTAGTTCCTGTCGTTCTTTTAATTTTAATTATATTTACTGCCATAGTATTATCCTAGAATGAGCCTCCATCTAGTGTGAAGCTCGTGGGAGAACTTCCCCCTGCTGCGGCAATAACGTGCCACTCATAGTTACCTGTACTTATTTCTCTATAAACATATAGTAATTCTGTAGAGGTATTGTACCACAAATCGCCTTCATTTAAATTATCTCCTGAAGGAGTTGCGGATTGTCTGAAAAATTGGTCTGCTAATTGTTCTAATGCACCTTGAACATTGCCACTTGTTATTGTATTATGTGGTTGAAATGTTACATCTGTTGCTAGACCTAAAGCAGTGATTAGGTCTGTGCTCATAGTAACAGTTATAGGATTATCACTCTGATTAAGAGTTACTTCCGTATTACTCTCATTGACTGTTACATAAGTTGGAGTTTCTGTTACTGTTACTTGAATAGACATTATCTTGTTACTTGTGGTGTAAGTGTTACTTTACCCTGCAGTATTCTTGTTACTGCACCTGAAGATGCTGTTATTTCTACATCATATACATAGATTCCCTCTTCTACTGCTCCCGTAGCCGAAGACGTCATAGATAGAGTTACCTGACCTGCACTCGCATTGGTTACGTTTGCGGTAATAGTGCCCGCCACGGTATTCGTATCATGGCTTAGTCGCATCTGAGACGCAGCTGAATACCCAGTTAAGTTCATAACTGAATCGTTTTCCTTAAGGGTAAGCAACCTTGTAAAAGTCGCTCCTTGCTCTATCGTGAAATTATAGGTTCCT
>CESM01228433.1_pt1 | contig 11022 bp, 8 predicted proteins | sample 361421 | NCBI WGS metagenome assembly CESM01 (sample SAMEA2622219, study PRJEB7988) | marine metagenome | isolation source: saline water (ENVO:00002010), including | reverse complement strand
ATCATTGACCAAGATTCGTTTGCAAGATTTTCCCACGTTTCTCTATCAGTTCGTAAGATTACCTTCGCTTGATCAGCATTTTTGTCCAGCTCTATTCCTTCATTAGTAGAAGAGAGCCTGAATGCCTGTTCTTCACCTAATTTCACACCAAGAGACCGCCCAATCCCAACAGAACGAGCCGCTTGCTGGCCAAGTGTGCCTCCGCCAACTTCGTTAAGTACAAGTTCGTGAAGTTCTGTGATACTGCGATGGGGAAAGAACGTGTCATCAAGTTGCATACTCTACAAGTGTACTCTCGTTAAGCTACCTGAGAAATTCTTCCATTGTGGTTTAATCTTTTACAACCATTCAGACTTGAGGTGATCCGGTATTGGTCGCACTCTAGGGTACCAAGGCGAACGAAGAGGGTCACCTTCTTTTAGGGATAGAGAGAGCCCCGGTGTCAGAGGAACGGTTGGTTTGGTTTCTGGCCTGGTTGCATAACAGATATCGTCACCATAAATTCGAATTGTAATAGCTCTTCTTCTGCCTGAGGATGAGGTAGGACCACCTCCATGAAGCACGCTTGGGTGAGCAATAATGATATCCCCTGGCGTTATCTCCCATGACCGTATGTCATAGTCATCTCGGCATTTTTCAATATCTGGTAGTGGCGGGTAAGAAGCATCGTAGTGAGGAAGGGTTGGGTCTTCTGAAACTTTTGATGGATTGAAACCGTCGTAAATCAACCCTCTTTGTGAGCCCGCCACATATTCTAAGCATTCTGCTTTAGTTAAGACATCTAGTGAGATCCAAGCCGACGCTATCTGGTTTCCTTGTATAGGCCAGTAAGGGGTGTCTTGGTGCCAAGGAGTTCGGGCGGCATTACCCTTCTCTTTAATAAAGAATTCATCTGAATACAGCCACAAATTCTCAGATTCGATAAGTTTTCCGATTAAGTCCGCTACCGGGGAGTCGTACACTAGCCTTCTGATCTCTGGAATGACTTCAAAATTACGTATCGTCTCAATAAACTCGCCTTCTTCACCTTCAAAGAAGAGATGCTTTTCTTGACTACTATTGTTGAGTACCCGTTGCAGACCCAATTCCAGCAACAGGAGCCATTGAGGGTCAAGTACGTTCTCCAACATGACAACTCCATCATGTTTAAATGCTGCTTTGACGTCATCTGTGATAACAGCAAGTGGGTCGTCCAAAACCGTTCTCTGCGGTGCTTCTAAATTAGAAGCTCTAATTCTTGCCTCTTTGTTTTCCATGGCTATGACTGACGAAAATTTTGCATTAGGTCACCAGGTAAAGGTTCGTCAAAAAATAACCTATCCTGAAATTTCCTCATCCCAGAAAGCCACTTCTCAGGGTTTTTAGCTTTGAATTCTGTGTAGCCTTGCACTTGATCGTGAGGAAGAATCATAAAACGCTCCTCTTTAATAGCCGCCATGCATATTTGAGCCACATCCTTTGGGTCTACGATCCCGTCCGAACTCGCTACACCCCCTTCTTCCCACTCTGGTTCATCACCTTCTTTGTTATCAGGACTGTTTGCTAAGATATCCGTTCTAACAGCTTGAGGACACAATACTGATACTCTAATTCCTTGGTGAAAATGAGTAATGGAGATCCATTCAGCTAATGAAACTGCTGCACTTTTAGTAATTGAGTAAGAAAGGGAGCCTATTTGAGTAAGCAACCCAGCTGCAGAGGCAGTATTTAAAAGGTAACCACCACCATTAGCTATCATTTGTGGCAAGACAGCCCGAGCCGCATAAATATGAGCCATTACATGGACTTCCCACATCTTTTGGATACGCTCGTTCGCATCTTCTAAACCTGCCGATGTAACAAATCCAGCATTAGAGCAGAACAAATCTATCGGGCCGTGATCATGCTCAATCGCGGCTACCATGTTTTGGATTTGGTTTTCATCAGAAACATCAACCTCATGAGATATACCGTTAACCTTTTCAGCTACTTTGATAGCATTCTCGCCATTCTTATCAGCAACGATAACTACGCGAGCGTTCCTGCTAGCTGCTACTTCAGCAAGAGCAGCCCCAATACCTGCTCCGGCCCCAGTAACTACTACTACTTTCCCCTCAATTTCCATAGATCTCTTCTTTCTATAGGGATGTTCTTTAACGGAAATACGTTTTCACGTTAATTCAAGTAAATATGACTTTTTCAAATTCTGCGAATAAAAGACATTTTTCATTTTTCTAAGTAGAATGTAAATGCTGTGGCGTTGTCACGTGGCTTTACCCGAGAGTAACGTCCGTGAATTACGTAACGGCTCGGACCTGAGGGTTCGAATAAACAAGGAGAATACGTTATCAATAAGAGTAGTTCTGACATGACTGCGCATGAATTCGAAATCATGGTGCAGCGACATCTTGATGGACTGGCGGACGATATAAGCCTGCAAAGACTTCAGACTAATCAGTCGCTGTGGATCGAAACCCTTTTCAGGTTACTTGAACAAACTGAAAAGAGCATTGCAAGTGTGCGTCGGCGGTATAGAGGGATTGAACGCAGAACTGTTTTAGATGACTTAAACTCGGAAGCTGATCGGATAGATAAAGTCTTAACAGAAATCCTCGGTCCAGCTCCCAGCCAAGAAGTCATGAACACAGATGTGGAAGAAGACACCTCTAAAGCCGAAATGCAGCTGGCCTGGAGAGATGGAAGACTCATTGCATGGCTAGGCGCTCATAAATCCCAATCATTCGGACACGAAACAATCTTGGATAACCTTGGACGCATTGGAGCGAATTCTATTGAGTGGAGTGCTTCTGACGATTTACAACTTCCGAACGAGCAATCAGCTCCCTGTGTCTCTGCACCCATTTCTTCGACGTTAGGGTGGCTTGTATCTCTTGGCAGTGATCGCCCCGATCCAGTTGGGGCAACATCAATTTGGATGGGTTTGGCTGCAGGCTTAGCTGTAAAGCTTGTCGTAGAGGGTAAAATTTTTCCAGCTTTACACGAAGTGGGGGGTACCCATAATTCTGATTCAGGTGATGCTCTATTCCATGTGCGATGGTCACCTGCTCTAATTGACTTAGATGCCCACGCAGCGCTTGTCGCTTCTACCCCAAGTGCTGTAATGCTTGCATGCGATGAGACAGACCGTCATCGTTTCGTTGGGAAAGTTTTATCAGATTTAACTGATTCAATTGTTCGCATGGCAGCAGGTCAAGTCAAACTTCCTTATGCTCCTGCCGATATCAAATCAAGAGAGGATTTTGGTGAGATGGTTGTATCGGGTCTTGACGGAATGGCCTTTCGAGGTAATTCGGATTACGGCTCAGATATCTCTAGGAGACTAAACCAATGGGCTGTTCCAGTAACAGGCATCGAGAAGCTCCGCCTCTTGGTTCGCCTCAGCCCCCCTGATGATTCAGGTGCTTGGTTAAGCGAAGTACTTGTTCCAATTGAGTCTGGCGGCCTAGAGCCTATTGAAATAACTATAAATACTGGTAGCGAAACGCGACGCAAACTAGTTAATAAGCAAATTTCACGATTGGAGCGTCTTTTCCCTGAACTATTAAGGCCTGGAGGTCGAAGACGAGGGGAAGTTCTATTATCACAATCAGAGGCTTGGGATCTAATGACCCATACTGGCGAGAGACTTACAGCGGCAGGTTTTGACATTGAAGTTCCTCCTATGTCAAAGCGAAAAGCGACTCCAATATTACGTATCACAGCCGAATCGCAAGAAACCATGGTAAGCGCTCAGCAACTTGCCGATATCAGTTGGAGTGCAGTGTTTGATGATGTAGAACTTAATGCCGATGAGATAGAGCGCCTTGCGAGCGAAGCGCGACCGCTTGTTGAATCTAAAGGCCAATGGATTGAATTAGATAAAGCTGACCTCGCAGAAGCAGCAGCGGCGCTTGCTGAGTACTCTAAAAAAAATCAAATGAGCGGAGCGGAGATGCTTCGCCATGCTTTGGGTCTCGAGGGCCACGCCCTTGGGGGTATCACGCTTGACGGTGACGGGTGGGCCGCAGATTTATTGCGAAGCGTAAAGGACTTACCAAAGAACCCCGTCACTAAACCCGAGGGATTTGTAGGTGAACTTCGCTCATACCAAGCAGATGCGCTGGCGTGGATCAATTTCCTTGACAACGCCGGTTTAGGAGGGTGTCTTGCACTTGATATGGGCTTAGGAAAGACTCCTACGACACTAGCTAACCTAGCAAACACTCCCCGCCCTGAACCTGGCCTAGTAATTGCTCCTCCAGCTGTAGTCGGAAACTGGAGAGTTGAGGCAACTAGGTTTGTGCCTAACGCTTCAGTGCTAGTTCATCACGGCCCTAACAGAGCCAAGGGAGACGAGCTGAAGAACACAGTAAATAAACATGACATTGTTATAACAACCTATGGAACTGCTGTTAGAGATATTGATCAGCTCAAAGATATTCAATGGTCAAAAGTTGTTCTTGACGAAGCACAAGCAATCAAGAATCCTGCAGCTGAGACCTCTCAACAATTACGAAAGTTAAATGCCCATTCACGAATTGCGCTAACGGGAACACCTATAGAAAATGGCTTGGGTGACCTATGGTCAATTCTCGACTGGGCAAATCCAGATCTTCTTGGTCCCCGAAATCAGTTCATTGCCCAACTTACCCCTGAGAAACGAATTGAATCAGGAAACGAGAATGCATTGAAGGCACTAAATGGAATTATGGTGTACCGGCGAACAAAATCTGAGCCTTTAATCGCAGCTGAGCTCCCAGATAGAATTGATGAACTTGATCATTGCGCTATGACTGCTGAACAGATAGGTCTATACAAAGCTGTTGTCGATAGCTTGATAGAAGAAACAGAAAAGACAAAAGCCGGATCCCCGCAGAGAAAGGGTGCGGTTCTTGCTGCAATTACTGCTTTGAAGCAAATCTGCAATCATCCATTAAATTACCAAGACGATGGGCTCGGAATTGAGGGACGGTCTGGGAAGTTAGAACGACTCTACGAGATAATGGAAACCGTGTTTGCTGCCGATGAGCGTGTACTAGTATTTACACATTTTGCAACGTGGGGTGAACGCCTTGCCACTCATCTTGCAGACCGTTATGAATTACCAATTCACTGCTACCACGGTGGTTTGAGCCGATCTGCTCGAGATCAAATGGTTGATAGTTTCCAAAAGGGGAAGGGTCGAGGCGCTATGGTTCTGTCCCTTAAAGCTGGAGGAACAGGCTTAAATTTGACCGCAGCAAATCATGTTGTCTTATACGATCGGTGGTGGAACCCTGCAGTTGAGGATCAAGCTCGAGACAGAGTATGGCGTATTGGGCAGAAAAATACTGTTATCGCTCACCGGTTAATCTGTCCTGGAACCGTTGATGAACGTGTCGAAGAAGTTGTTGCTGGGAAACGACAAATAGCCAACTTAGTTCTTCCTAAATCCAGTTCTATTGGCGATCTTGATGCTACCCAGTTGCAAGAGGCCTTAGGAATTGATGCTGAGTCTTTACTTGCGTTTGAATCGGAACAAGAAAGTGGGGATGCTTAATGAGTAGGAGAAATGCAAATAGAGTTTCGTCCGCTGCTCAGCCTATGAATACGACGGGTAGAAAAAAACGACGCAGAAACAGAAATAGAGCAGATCCAAAAAAGTTTTGGGGGAACAAAGAGGCTCTTCCGTTGCCTGTTCATGATGTTAAGGTTCCGTCCGCAACGCAAGCTGTTTTGGATTCTTTGGGGAAACCTCCCATCCCAGGACAGGAAGTCCCTTCTCTAGAGTATTTAGGTGAGATCTATGATCGTTCAGCAGGGTTAGCATTCGCTCTAGCTGCTGCAGGTGGGCTTGATAAGCCACTTCCCGAAGGCATTGACCAAGAGCTGGACCCTATCAATACTGTTAACGACGATGACCCCTATAACATTCTTCGACCTGAAGACGATATTGATGGAAATCGAATTTAATTCCTAGAACAATTTTGCTTGGACACTTATTTCGTCTCCTGCTATTTTCCCAGATTCGACAGTAATTCCTAGGAGTTCATTTAAATCTGCAGCGAGTGTCATTCCCGAATTGTGACTGAGTGCGGCTACCCTCCCAACGACACTTCTCACTTTCATGTCATGATTGCCAGTTGACAGACTGATTGGGTATTTCTGGATCTTCTCCCAACATGTTTCTGTACTGTATTCATTGTCCCATGTTGTAGCTATTTCTGTAGTACCAGTTATTCCTGAAGTTGAGATACAGTCTTTCACTTTTCCCGAAATTATCTTGAGTTCCTTTTGCAGAGCGTCCCGCATTAAAGGGTTCAGTAATCCGTCTATCTTTTTTCCTATCGAAACTGCTTGCCCGATACCCAATTCCCCAGTGATTAAGTCTTCTAATACTCTCACTGTAATTCCATCAGGTGTTTCCACCACCAAGACTGCGTGAATGGCGCCTTGTTCAAGAAGGCGAGTGTTGATTCGAGTTGAAGCGCTGGTACCTACTTTTGTTGATCCATCAAAGAAGCCGGCAATGTAAAGAATATTCTCCCTTTGCATGTGCTTAAGTAGCTTTTGTGAAATTGAGCTGCGGTCTCTTTTGTGAACGCTATGAAATTGCGATGCAAAGATATTGTCTTCTCGAGTACAATTGCCGCATTTCTTTCCGCTTTTAACTGACTTCTCACACCTATTTTGTTTTCCAGCCTGAAGTAAATCACCGTAATTAACACATACTCTTTCAGATGGTGTTGGCACCTGGTAGGAGAGACTGTATCCAATCAAACTCTGAGTCGTAACCATCTCTGTATCGTGGTCATAAATTTGGATAAATGGCTGCGTGTTTTCCCACAGTACTTTCAGGTGAGTAATTCTCTTGTATGAACTATCTGAGGCCATTTTTTTCATTCTAAATACTTTAATCGGTGTACGTTAACAGTGTTCTAAAGCTATCGTTCGTATTTATGGATACTTCTCCCCCATCTCAATTTCTTGTCACTCTAGATGTTGAAGGTGTTTTGACACCAGAGATATGGATAGCTGTCGCTAATCACTTTGGCATTGATGCACTAAAGAGGACAACAAAAGATGAACCTAATTATCAGTTGCTCATGAAAGAGCGAATTAGGTTGATAAATGAGCACAATATTAGTTTGGCAGATATCCAATCTGTTATTTCATCCTTATCTCCTCTTGATGGTGCTTTGGCTTTTTTAAATGAGTTACGTTCAACTGTTTCAGTAGTCCTGCTTTCTGATACTTTTGAGGAATTTATTGGCCCCTTGATGCTTCAATTACAGAACCCTCTCGTTTTGTGTCATAAGCTTTTTATCAATGAAGAGGGGCGCATCTCAAGCTTTGTGGAGCGAACTCCGAACCAGAAGTTCGAAGCTGTTCGTGCTTTTCAGAAGTTAAATTATCAAGTGATTGCCGCAGGCGATTCCTACAACGATTTAGCGATGATTGATGAGGCTGACGCAGGGTTTTTATTTAGAGCACCGAACCATGTTCGCGCTGAAAGGTCCGACCTTGCCTGCTTTGATGAGTACGCTGATTTGCTGTCATCTATCAAGGAAATTGTTGGAAACGACTGCTAGTCCCACCTGACAGGTAGAGTTGAGAACCCTTTTAGAACGCCTGCTCTTGTTTGAGTGGGAGGTCCATTAGCACGTATTTTCGGTAATCTTCTGATTATCGTGGTTAGAGCAACTTTTCCTTCAAGGCGACTTAGTGGGGCTCCGAGACAGTAGTGCGATCCGACTCCAAATGAAGTGTGGTTGCGAAGAGACCTAGGATCTCTATTGATGTCGAATACATCCGGATCCCTCCAAAGGTTTGGGTCTCTATTTGCAGAACCGAACATCATACAGACTTTTGAATCGGCAGGTACTGTTACTCCGTGAATGGTGGTCTCTTCTGTGTTTGTTCTGAATAAGCCATGCACTGGCGCATCAAACCGGAGACTTTCTTCGATCGCATTTGGAATTAGGTTGAGGTTTGATTTGAGGAGTTTAAATTGCGTTGGATTTTCCATGAGTCGATGAAGAACATTCCCGATCATTAGAGTTGTCGTTTCTGATCCGGCTACTAGAAGGAATTGGCAGAATCCAAGTATTTTCTTCGTTGAGAGTTCTTTGCCGTCATTGGTGACGGTAAGTAATCGAGTTAATAAGTCTTCAGGGACGTCTGCTCCGCTGCTCAAATGATCTTTTCTTTGCTCAATATGATTTGAGAAATATTCAAAGAAATCCTGATACGCCGATTTCACTTCAGATGTTGCCTCTCTTCCTCCTGAATAAGCGACTGCTTCTGCCATTGGGAGGACCCAGCTTCTGAAAAGCCTAATATCAGTTGTTGGAGTGCCAAGTAACCAACACATGACAGTTAGAGGAATTGGAGCGGCATAGTCTTTGATTATGTCGCCCGACATATTTTCCTCGAAATTATTTATAAGCTGCTCGGTTAAGGTGACGATTTCAGTTTCCATTTTTTCTATCACTGATGCTTTGAAGATTCTTGAGATGGTGACCCGTTCTTTTGTATGTTCTGGCGGGTCACTTGAAACAAGTACGCCTGTTCCTGGTTCCGAATATGCTAACCCTGGACCAAATCTTGAGGACCACATTTTCTCGTCTCGCAAAGCCGCTACTACGTCTTCTCCTCGTGACAATGTGAAATGTGCAGATGGCTCGCTTGTGTGATGAATCGGGCACTTATCTCTCAGTAATTCCATCACCTTCGTTGGATTATTTTGAAAATGTTGATCATCGAAACTGAAGGGAATGTCTGAATTCATTTATTCCTAGAGTGACCGTATAAGGTTTGCTGATTGATGGATTGCTGCTTGAATGCCATTTGTTCCGGATGCATCACCGATGGTGTGAATTTTAGGCTTCGCTTCTGTTATTTGTCCTGCTAAGTAGTCACCTAGTTCTCTGTTTGGGTGGTTGTAAGAAATTAAAGCCACTGTGTTGGCTTGAAGTCTTCGCTTCCGCTCTGTGAAAGGAACTCCAATCATTACCTCATCTTGCGTTATTGCTTGAATGTAATGCCCGCCAATGAAGTCAAAATTTTGCGACATGAGTCGTTCTTTTGCTGCTTCGACTGTGGCTGGCGGGTATGGGAGCGATGCACCGAGGCTTTCGTATCTACTAACGAGTGTTACTTGCATTCCTCGATCAAGAAGTGAGTCTGCTACAGAGATCGCTTCAAATGTTCCAGTGTCGTCAAATACGACTGCGGGCCCCTCAGTAGTGACTCTTCCTCCGAAGCCGAGAACATCCCAGCTGCTGTAAACATGGTCTAACTCAAATCCTTTGAGCGGTGCGATTGGTGTTGTCAACTGAAAGCCGTCACTTCGTGGTGTTGAACCTGTCGCTAAGATGATTCGGTCAGGGTGTATCTCTGCTACTAAATCAGGATCGACTAACGAGTTTAAGGTTACGTTTATTTCAAGTCGTTCCATTTCTGATTCAAGCCATTTCGTGATTGCGCCGATATCGGAGCGATGTGGCGCACTGGCAGCAATCGTGACTTGTCCTCCAAGTCGTTTGGTTGCTTCATGTAAGTGAACATCGTGTCCTAATATTGCCGCTGTTCTGGCTGCTTCAAGTCCGGCGGGGCCACCTCCAACAATGAGGATCTTTTCGATTGATTTGGGCTTTTCGCTTGGTTCGAATGTGACTTCTGTTTCTTTTGCGGCTGCGACATTAACGACGCAACCTAGTTTTCCTGTTGACATGATTTGCCCAACGCAACCAAAATTTGATCCAATGCAGGGGCGAATCAAATCTGTGTTGCCTTGTTTTGCTTTATTGACAAGACCCGGATCGGCGATTAACGCTCTAACCATTGATACCATGTCTGCCTGACCTTCACTGACTATTGTGTTTGCTTGGTCTAATGTCATTATTCGCCCGACAACAATTGTTGGTTTCGTCAATTGCGTCGTTATTGGCTCGTTTGCTGGCATTTCATGACCGAGTGGGTCATCCATTGGCGAGAGGAGTTTATGGAACCGCCAATATGAACCCATGTGAAGTGAAATGTAGTCGACGTGGGGTTCAACTATTTTTGCTATCTCGGCGTTGTCTTCGGCTGTCAACCCACCGGGAATATACTCTTCATTAGGTAGTCGTATGCCTACGCAGATATCGCTACCGACCTCTTGGCGTATGGCGTGAATTATTTCCATGAGGAATCGCATACGGTTTTCCAGCGAACCCCCATATTCGTCTGTGCGTATATTGTTCGCTGGCGATAGGAATTGTTCAATGAGGTATCCACTGGATGCATGAATGTCGACTCCATCGAGACCACCATCTCTGCATCTCCGTGCAGCAGCAGCGAACGCTTGAACCATTTCTTCAATCATTGATGGAGTCATCTCTATCGGAATGCCCCCAGCGATCGGGTTTGGGATTGGACTGGCTGATATCTGAGTTGTTCCTTTTCCTGGTGCTCGTGCAGATCCGGGATGGTAGATTTGCTGAAGCATTTTCATGCCGTGAGGCTTAAGAGCTGTGCTCAGCTCTTTGTAGAAATCGATAACTGTATCGTCATGTAGCGGGATGATGCTTCTCATAGCAGGTGAAGAAAGGTGGACGCTTGTTGCTTCGAGGGTGCTCATTCCTACTCCCCCGACTGCGCGTGCTTCATGGTATGCAATCAGTCGTTTGAGAGGCAATGCGGTTGAATGAGCTGATCGAACGATTCTATTTGGGATCGTAAGTGGCCCAACTTTGATTGGATGAAATAGCCTCTCGTACATGGTTTCCCCCTCCAGTTAGAGCACTGATACTAGTTTCTATCCTCGTGGTTCCCTGTCAAGTCCAAGTACGCGTTCTCCAAGAATATTGCGCATGACATTCGAGGTTCCCCCCATTATTGTGTAGGCGGGGGCATAAGCTAAGCCCTTGGTTACCTGATTGTCAAGGAGCGCTTTGGGGCCAAGGACACGATTTACAAATTGGGCTACGTTCCATTCATGTTCGGTGCAGAAGCATTTTGTGGCTGCGCTGAAACCTGATGGCGCTTGTTGGAGGGTTTCACGGTACACGAGGAGTCGTC
>CESM01008449.1_pt1 | contig 11037 bp, 12 predicted proteins | sample 361421 | NCBI WGS metagenome assembly CESM01 (sample SAMEA2622219, study PRJEB7988) | marine metagenome | isolation source: saline water (ENVO:00002010), including | reverse complement strand
CTGAAGAAGCACCGGCTGAAGAAGCACCTGCAGAAGAAGTAGCTGAAGAAGAGGAAGAAGCTAAAGAAGAAGATTCAGAGAAATAAGTATCTTCAAACACATCTTTAGTGAATATAAAAGATGATGAATATTTTTTTTATTACGCCATTTCCAGACTCAATTGAGACTCTAGTTCAAAATAATATCGCGAATCAAGGATCCAAGAAAGGATTGTTGAATATTAACATTGTTAATCTCAGAGACTTTGCAAACGATTCCTATAAAAAAATAGATGATGAACCTTATGGCGGGGGCAGTGGAATGGTTATGATGTGCCAACCATTCTTTGACGCAATTGATTTCTGTATATCTCAATCTGACAGTAAGCCAAAAGTGATCTTTCCTTCTCCAAAAGGACAGGTCTTAAATCATTCTATTGCATCTGAACTAAGCAAAGAAGAATCTTTGATATTTATCTGCGGACATTATAAGGGTTTGGATGAAAGAATTATTGAAAAGTATGTGGATCTTGAAGTTTCTATTGGTGATTATATTATATCAAACGGAGAATTGTCATCTATGATTGTATTTGATTCTATAGTTCGTTTAGTACCAGGAGTACTGAATGATTTAAATTCTGCAATGACAGATTCTTTTGTTGACGATTTACTTGATGCTCCTTATTTTACGCGGCCTAATGAAATAGGTGGATTAAAAGTTCCAGATGTGCTATTATCAGGCAATCATAAGTCGATTGATGACTGGAGAGAGAAGAAAAAGATTGAAATAACCAAAGAAAGAAGACCAGATCTTTGGAGAAAGTATAAGAAATTAAATGATTAAAGATAATTTAAGAGACGATATTCCGAATTTTAAGACCGGAGATACATTATCAATCAGTGTTAATGTAAGAGAAGGAAAAAAAGTGAGACAACAGCTCTTTAAAGGCACTGTTATCGCACGTAAAGGTTCTGGTATTTCAGAAACTATTACTGTCAGAAAAATGTCGGATGGTATAGGCGTTGAAAGAGTATTTCCTATTCATTCACCAGTTATTGCTTCTATTAAGGTGGATAGAGTAAATAAAGTTAGAAGAGCAAAACTTTATTATCTAAGAGGTCTTTCTGGTAAAGCAGCAAGACTAGCTGAAAAAAAATAAAGCTTGGTTTATAATATTCTACTGTTTGTTTTAAGCCTATCTCATATGTCCGTTCATATTGTGATGATGCTGATTCCTAGCATGTTTATTGATCTATCAAATTTCTATAATCTTAGCGCTTCATCTCTTGGATTAATTTTTAGTATTAGCAGTTTCTGTTTTGGATTTGGATCACTTCCTATGGCTTTTTTATATAATAAGTATGGACCCAGAACATTACTTGTTTTTTCCCAGATAGGAGTATTTATTTCTGCTCTTTTAGCATCCAATTCTACTAACGTGGAGAGTTTTGCGATATTTAATATCTTTTTAGGTCTTTTTGCTAGTATTCATCATCCCGTATCTCTAACTCTAATAGCAGAGGTTTTTGATAAGAACATAGCAAAAGCAAATGCATTTCACGGAATATTTGGCAGTTTAGGAGTATCTACTGGTCCGTTAATATGTTATTATGCAATAACAAATTTTGATTGGCAATTTTCTTTCTTTCTTATAGGTATTTTTAATCTAATAATTGCGCCTATGACTTTTTTTGTTATTCCGAAAGCTAAAAAGCGTGATTCAGCAAATATTGTAGACTTCAAAATGGGAAATCAGTTAAGAATATTACAGATATTTTGTTTTATATCTTTAGTGATAGGTATAGTTTTTACCATATTTAATACTTTTATACCATCCGTATTTCAGGTATCGTTTGGAGAGCAGTCCAACTTGCTTGTTTCAGGAATTTTAATATTTGGAATTTTTGGACAGATATTATCAGGGTTTTTTGGCGATAAATTTAATAGAATCAAATTATTATCGTTTGTCTTAATGATATTATGCCCTTTGTTTATTGCTACTTATTTTTTAAGCAATTTCTCTTTAATAGCAATTTCAATGTTGTTAGCTATTTTTATGTATGCTATTCAACCACTAGTAAACTCAATTATAAAAGATATTACTACTGCAAAGATTCGCTCTGTCATATTTGGATTAAATTTCTTTTTAATGTTCGGAGTTTCAGGTCTTGTTGCTGCGATAGGAGGGTTAATTGCAGATTTATATAGTTTTGAGTTAATTTTCCCTATATTTTCGGTATTGTTTCCATTAGGAATTTTTTTATTGTATTTATTATATAAAAATACAGAAATGATAGAGGGATAATGTTAGTAAGTATGACAGGCTTTGGAATTGGGCACTATGAAGACAACAATATTGTTATTGATGTCGAGCTCAAGTCGTTTAATTCAAGATATTTTGAATTAAATACTAGGTCCTTCGATTTATCAGGAGAATCTGAGTATAAAATAAGAACTTTTTTAAAAAACAAGCTCAAGAGAGGTTCTGTAAATCTGAATGTTAAAATTGATTCTAAAAATCAATTAAAATTAAATAAACATAAGCTCGAAAGCGTCTTAGCTGCATATAAAAAGATAGAGAAAGATTATAATTTAGATTTAGACTACAGTCATTTGCTTAGAAATAATGATATAATGAGTTTTCAGCTATTATCTAAGTCAGTAGAAAACAAAGTATTAAAGGCTGTAAAAATTGCAACAGATCAAGTATTGGGGATGAGATTAAAAGAAGGAAAAGCTATTGAGAAAGAATTTAAGAAGTATATTTCCATCGCAAAGAAAGATTTAATTAAAATTGAATCAATCTTTTTAAAATCAACCAACAAGAAAGTTAATTCAAAAAAAATGATTGAATCGAAGGTTGAAGAATTAGAGAAGCTCGATGTAACCGAAGAAATTGAAAGAACAAAGAGCCATTTTGATCAAATTATGCTATCTATTAAATCAAAAGATTTATCAGGGAAAAAAATAAATTTTATTTTACAGGAAATTAATAGGGAGTCGAATACTATATTATCTAAATTTTTAGATAAGAATATTGCTAAACATGCTATAAGTTTGAAGATGCAGGCAGAAAAATTAAGAGAACAAGTGAGCAATATTTTATGAAGAATTTTTTTATTATCTCAGGTTCATCAGGTTCAGGAAAGACAACATTGCTAGAGCTTTTGTCTCGCGATCTAAATATGGATATTTCAGTGTCATGTACAACTCGCAATAAGAGAGAGTATGAAATTGACGGTGTTCATTACAGGTTTATATCAGAAGAAGAATTTCAAAAGATGATTGATAAAGATAAATTTCTTGAGCATGAAAATGTTCATGGCGATTTATATGGTACGCCACTAGACAGCTTAAAGGGATATATCGAAGAGGATAAGTCATTATTTTTAGAGCTAGATGTAAAAGGAGCAATAAGTCTTAAGAAGATATATCCACTGAATACAATATCTATATTTCTTTCTCCTCCAAATATAGAAGAGCTAAGACATAGGCTAATTAATCGATCTACAGAATCTGAAGAAGAAATTGAGAAAAGACTTAGCAGATTTCAAGAGGAAGACAATTTAAAAAAAGAATTTGACTATACACTTATTAATGATAATTTCGAAACCACGTTTGAAAAGCTAAAAAAAATGATTATTTCATTTAAAAAAGAGGATTAAAAAATGGCAGTTGAACCAATTTCTTTTAGAAAATTATTAAAGAAAACTGACGATATATACGAAGCAGTTCTTGTTGCATCTAAGAGAGCAAAACAAATTTTACAAGATCGTGTTGTTAAGCAAATGATTGATGAAAATCAAGAAATGTTAGACGATGATGGAATTTTTGCAGAACCTGTTGTCAGAGAAAATATTGACTATGACAAAGAGGAAAAAGTTACAAGCATTGCTCTTAATGAGTTTTTAGACGGAGAAATTGATTGGAATAAATCAGACGAATCAGTTGAAAAATAATTTCAGCGTAAAAAAACAATATCTTAATCAAAATAAAGAGCTATTTGGAAAAGAAATTTTCCTAGAATTATCAAAAAAATCAGAAAAATTAAAAAAAGTAGCAATCGATGATACTTGGTATTATGCACTTAAGACTGAATTTTCAAAAGACTATTGGAAGTCCTTAACCGATACTATACGTACTCTTTATAGAGAGAAGACAATCTATCCAAATCCTAAGAAAGTATTTAATGCTTTTGATTCTACTCCACTTGATAAAGTCAAAGTAGTTATTATAGGACAAGATCCATACCATGGATCTGGACAAGCTCACGGCCTATCATTTAGCGTAGAGGATGACACTAAAATACCGCCTAGTTTGTTAAATATATATAAGGAGATCAATTCTGATCTAGATATACCCATTCCTAATACTGGAAACTTGCAATCTTGGGCAGATAAAGGAGTATTGTTGTTAAATACAGTGTTAACTGTTGAAGCTAATAAGGCTAATTCTCATAAAGGTTTGGGTTGGGAAAAATTTACCCAAGAAGTTATTAGAGTTATAGCTCAAGATTTAGAAGGTATAGTATTTATGTTATGGGGAAAGCAAGCGCAATCATTCTCAGATATGATTAATGATGATATCCATTGTATTCTATCTGCGCCACATCCTTCTCCATTGTCAGCACATAGCGGATTTATTGGGTGTAAACATTTTTCTAAAGCTAACGACTATTTGAAGAAGAATGGTAAAGAGCCTATAGATTGGGCTATATAAGAAATTGTCTTGTCACATATAGAAAACGTTATTAATCTATTAAAGAATGAATTTAGAGGTGTTGAAAATATGTGGATAAACAAAACTTTAAATAAAAATGGCAGATAAAAAAAATAACGATATAAATTTACAACCACAGGCTATAGAGGCAGAAGAGGCTGTTCTTGGCGCTATGATGATTGATGAAGATGCTACTAATAGAGCAATTAGCTTATTAGGATCTAGTCATTATTTCTATAAAGAATCTCATAAGAAAATTTTTGATGCAATGCTTACTTTGTCTGGTTCAAGCAGTCCAATTGATACTGTATCAGTATCTGATGAGCTAAAAAAGACGAAGTCATTAAAATCTGTAGGAGGTTTGTATTATTTAACAGGTTTAGTAGATAAAGTTCCTACGTCTGCAAACGTTGAAATGTACGCTTCAATAGTTAAAGAAAAAGGCATTCTTCGTGATTTAATTTCTACATCACATCAAATTTCTAAAAAAGCATTTGATGCTGGAGATGCTGTCGGATCCATTCTTGATGAAGCGGAGCAATCAATATTTAATCTTACTGAACAGAAGGATACAAAAATTTATTCCCATATTGAGCCAATATTAGCAGATACAGTTAAAAGATTAGAAGGAATTGCAGCTAATCCAGGCGGTGTTGTTGGAGTCCCGTCAGGTATAATTGATTTAGATAAAGTAACTTCTGGATTTCAAAAGAGTGATTTAATTATTATTGCAGGTAGACCAGCAATGGGTAAAACGGCATTGGCTTTATCTGTAGCTAGAAATGCTGCTCTAGAAAACAATTCACCGGTAGCTATTTTCAGTCTTGAGATGTCAAGTGATCAGTTAGGACAGAGGTTACTTGCATCAGAAGCTAAAATAGACCAGTCAGAAGCAAGAAGTGGAAGGTTAGCTACTTCAAAATGGAAAAATATTAATATTGCTTCTGGAAAATTAGCACAAGCACCTCTCTATATAGATGATACACCTGCGCTATCAATTTTAGACTTAAGATCAAGAGCGAGAAGATTAAAGAGAGAAAGAGATATTGAATTGATTGTTGTCGACTACTTACAGTTGATGCAGGGTCCTAAAACTGAAAATAGACAGTATGAGATTTCATCTATCACACAATCTTTAAAGGCGCTTGCAAAAGAATTAGATATCCCTATTATTGCTCTTTCTCAGCTTTCGAGAGCGGTAGAATCTAGAACAGATAAGAGACCTCAATTATCAGATCTTAGAGAGAGTGGTGCAATTGAGCAAGATGCAGATGTTGTAATATTCCTCTATCGTCCTTATGTATACAATGAGAAGGATGAAGAGAAGGGGTTAGCGTTCTTGATTGTTGCAAAACAAAGAAATGGTCCTACCAAAACTGTGAGAGCTACTTTTGTAGACGCATATACGAGATTTGAAAATTATTCTGATTTTTTTGAATCTAACGATATGAGTCAATAATGAAGTCAGAAAAACAAGAAATTTCTCATCAAAAATTGATAGAAAAACAAAGCAAGAAGTTTATTGCAAGAATTTCTTCAAAAGATAATCAAGTAATAGTTAAAAATGCTTTAGATTTTTCTATTAAGATGCATGAAGGTCAAAAAAGAAAATCAGGCCTTCCTTATGTTAGCCACTGTATTGATGTAGCCAATATTTTAATAGATTGGAATATGGACTATACAACTATTGTGAGCGCTTTATTGCATGATGTTGTAGAAGATACCAATGTTTCTCTTGAAGATATTGAGAAAAAGTTTGGTTCTGATGTAGCTTTTCTTGTTGACGGGGTGACAAAAATAGATCATATTGCTTTTAGGTCACAAGAACATAAGCAAGCTGAAAATTTTATTAAATTATTTATATCGCTCGCAAAAGATCTTAGGGTAATTATTATCAAATTTGCAGATCGTTTAAATAATATGCAAACAATCGAGTATCTTTCTTCAAAGAAAAGAAAAGAAATCGCGCTAGAAACAAAAGAAATTTTTGTTCCTTTAGCTCACAGACTTGGTATGGCTACTCTTAAATGGCAATTTGAAGACTTATCTTTAAAATGTTTAAATCTAAGATCGTATAATAGTATTAAGAAAAAAATTGAAGGTTCTTCAAAATTAAATGAGAAGATTTTAGAATCGACAATTTCTCCAATAAAAAAAGAGTTAGATTCATATAATATTGGATCTCAAATATCAGGTAGATATAAATCAATATCTTCCATAAACAGAAAAATAGAGTTAAGAGGAAAGAAATTTGAAGATATATATGATTTATATGCTATTAGAATTGTAGTTGATAAAATTGAAGAATGTTATCTAGCGCTAGGCATTATTCATAGTATATATCCACCAGTTCAAGATAGGTTTAAGGATTTCATTGCTACGCCAAAAACAAACGGATATCAGTCTATTCATACTACCGTAGTTACCAAGGATAGCAGGCTTACAGAAGTCCAAATTAGAACTAAAGAAATGGATTATACTGCAGAAGTGGGTGTTGCTGCACATTGGTTGTATAAAGAAGATTCTGATATGGGCAGTCTTGACGAACAGGTTCCTTGGCTAAGAGATTTGCTGACCATGATGAGCAGCGATAATTCTGACGCAGAAGAGATGATTGAGTTATTAAAAATTGACATGTTTGAAGATGAAATATTCATTTTTACTCCAAAAGGAGATTTAATTAAACTTCCAGTCGATTCAACTCCACTAGACTTTGCTTTTGCAATACATAGTGAGTTAGGTTTTTCTTGTGTTAGAGCTAAAGTGAATAAGAAGCTTGTTCCTTTAAGTTATAAATTAAATAATGGCGACATCGTAGAGCTTGAGACAAGTAAGAAGCAGAAACCAAATAGCGGTTGGTTAAATTTTGTAAAAACTTCAAGAGCTTCTCATGCAATTGGAAAATATCTTAGAAAAATTGAAGAAGAAGAGAGTAGAAAGATAGGGCTTGAGTTGCTTGAAAAAAACTTAAGAAAGTTAAAGCTGCATACAAAACTTAAAGATATTAAGAATCAATATGGTGATATAGGATATAAAAATTTTAATGAATTACTATCAGATGTTGGTAGAGGCGGATTGACAGTAAAAGACATTATAGCAAAAATGTTTCCAGATATAAAAACATCTCAAGAAAAAGTTTCTTATGATAAAGAATTTATTGATTCTGCAAGATCTGATTTTGAAGGAATTAATTTGGATGGAGTTAAAAATCTTGTTGTTGATTATGGAAAATGCTGCAATCCAATTCCAGGAGATAATGTTATAGGTTATATATCAAGAGGAAGAGGTTTAATTGTGCATAGATTATCTTGCTCAAATTTATCTTCATTGTCGGAATCAAATGATAGAATAGTGTCTGTAAATTGGGATACAAAAAAGAATATTTCTTTTAAAGCGAAGATACATATCACATGTATCGATTCTGCTGGTGTTCTTAATCAAATTGCTGATACAATTTCAAAAAATAAAGTAAATATAGTAGATGTTAAAACAGATGTTATAGAGGGAGGTCTGGCAAATATTTGGATTATTTGTAAGATTGAAAGCTTATCTCAATTAGAAATGATTATTAAGTCTATTGAAAGATTAAAGAAGGTAGATTCTGTTGAAAGAGTTCACGATTAAAATATGAGTAGAATTATAGGAATAGATTTTGGCTTGTCTAAGGTCGGTGTGGCAATTTCTGACCCGTCTGGTATTATTTCTATGCCATTAGAAGTGGTGCGGTATACAAAACAAGAGGAATTAGTTGAAAGTTTAAAAAAGATTGCATTAGAAAAGAATGTTAAAACTTTTATTATTGGTTATCCATTGAATATGAACTATAAAGAAAATTCTATGACTGAAATAATTGACAAATTTAAAGGCATAATGGAAGAAAATAGCTTTGAAGTGCATCTAGAAGATGAAAGATTGTCTAGCGAGTATGCCAAAAAGATTATGATACAGCAAGATATTAAGACTGGAAAGAATAAAGAGATGGTTGATGTATTAGCTGCTTCTATTATTCTTCAAACTTATCTTGATAGAAAAAAATAATGAAAAAAAACAAATTAATTTTCCCATTATTATCAGGATTGTTAGTGGGTCTATCTTACCCGCCATTTAGTTTAGGTTTTCTTGCTTGGTTTGCATTTATTCCCTTATTTTACTCTCTGTCAGAAGAAGATAAGTTAGGTCAGAAAGCACTGTCTGGCTTTATTGCTTGCTTAGTTAGCAATTTAATTATTTTAAATTGGATGGCTCTTAATTCTGGAACATCTGTATCAATAGCAATTATTTCTTATTTAGCATTATCTTTATATTTAACTCTTTTCTGGATAGGTTTCATTATTTCTACCCATTTTATTCCAAAAAAAATGGAATTAATTCTTTTTCCTTTATCATGGATATTTTTTGTTGAATTTCTCAGGAATATTGGTCCTTTGGCAGGTCCATGGATGAACCTATCATTGACACAGTCGGAATATATAAGAATTATCCAGTTGGCTAGCTTAAATACGAATATGATTTCGTTTATTGTAATTTTGTTTAATGTAATTCTTTATAAATATTTTATAGAAAGGAGTTCAATATTTCTAAAGTATTTTGCATTAATTCTTTTTGTTATTTTATTTTTTGGTAACTATCAGATTAACTATCAAAACAATAGGGTATCAGATAGTTCAATAAATGTGTCAATAGGCCAACCTTCTATTTTTCCTGATGAGAAATGGGATCCAAATTTAAGATTGACTAATCTTGCAATTATGGATTCGTTATTAGAAAAATCTATAGAAGAAAAAGCTGATATTGTTGTTTGGCCAGAAGTAGCAGTTACATCCTATTTGGCAAATAATTCATACGATAGATTTAGATACCAAAACAAGCTATCTAATGCCTACCTAATTACTGGAATACCTGAAAGAAAGCCTGTAAATGGAGTAAATGAAAATTTTAATAGCTCTATTATATTGAGCCCAGATGGATCATTTGATACATATCAAAAGATCTTCTTAGTCCCATTTGCTGAATATGTACCATTTTTTAAAAATTGGATTAATAAAATGAATCAGTTTGATGACATAGGAAGCTTTTATCCAGGTTCAGATTATAAAACTTTTGACATAAAAAATTTTAAGGCATCAATTTTGATTTGTTACGACTCTAGCAGTCCCAGTATTGTAAAAACTATGGTTGATAATGGAGCACAGATCCTCTTTGTTATCACTAATGATTCTTATGTAGGTAGATTTATGCCCTATCAACATTTTCAATTAGCAAGGTTGAGAGCTGTTGAACAAAGAATTCCTGTAATTCAAAGTGCTAATACTGGCATTTCAGGTATAATTTTGCCATCTGGTGAGGTTGTATATCGTTCAAATCTAAATGAAAGAATAGTATTTACTTCTGAGGTTTCAATTTATGACTAGATATAAAATTATAATCCAGTACGATGGTTTAGATTTTTCTGGATTTCAATCACAAAAAAATTTAAATACCATTCAAGACAAGATTGAATATTCTTTATCTTTTTTAAATCAGAATAATCTGATTAGAGTTTTAGGCGCAAGCAGGACGGATGCAGGAGTGCATGCTCTTGGTCAGGTAGCTCACTTCGATCTTGATACAGATCTATCTTTAAGTGCTATCAAAAGAGCAATAAATGCTAGATTGCCTATTGAGATACGTATCATAGATGTTGTAGAGGTTAGTGCTGAATTTCACTCAAGATTTGATGCTACAAAGAAACAGTATTTGTATCAATGCTGCCTAACAGACAACCCATTGTTATCAAAAAATCATTTTATGTTAAAGGATATTAGTCTCGATATCCTAAAAGATTTAGAAAATGAGCTTTTAGGAAAGCACGATTTTTTATCTTTTTCCAAATTTGATATTGAAAAAAAGAATACAGTGTGTGAAATTTTTCAATCAAAATGGAGATTGGAAGATGATAAATTATTTTATATTATTGAGGGAGATAGATTTTTGCACCATATGGTGCGATATTTGGTAGGAACAATGATAGGTTGCATGGAAGGAAAGATTTCAAAAGAAGACTTCCTTTACTTATTGCATAATCCAATAAAAGATGCAAAGATATTAAAAGCTCCTCCACATGGATTAATATTAAATAGAATTTTTTATGAAAATTAAAACAATAATCATAGCATTATTATTTGTAATTGGTTGTAATCAATCAGAAGGAAGCGCTGATGTTATTTCTAAATCAAAAAATACAGCTATTACTACAGCGATAAAGCATGCTAGTCCTGGGGTGGTAAGTCTTTATAGAAATCAAGAATTAGCTCAGATAAACCGTTGGACAGGAAGATTGAGATCTATTAAGCCGATAGA
>CESM01185748.1_pt1 | contig 11043 bp, 6 predicted proteins | sample 361421 | NCBI WGS metagenome assembly CESM01 (sample SAMEA2622219, study PRJEB7988) | marine metagenome | isolation source: saline water (ENVO:00002010), including | reverse complement strand
CCTTTAACGCCTGCAAGGTCAGTTAGTTCACTGTCCATTAAGGCTCCTGCGGCAGTTACATTAGCAGTATCTGTGACATCTGCACTACTCTCAACTGAATCCAATTTAGTTTCTTGAGCATCTGTCATAAATCTTTTATCAGATGCATCCGTCATATTAGTAGTAGCAAAGTTAGGTGAAGCACCTGCTATAACTGATTGATCTAGTGCTTTAACGTCAGCAATACTGGCTAATTCACTATCCATCAAAGCACCAGCAGAGGTTACGTTAGCTGTGTCTGTGACATCTGCGCTAGCTTCAATACCATCTAACTTACTGTGGTCTGCTGTAGTAAAATTCTCATCTGTTTGAGACGAAACAACAAAATCAATAGTGCCATCAGCATCTTGATAAGTTACTGTAATACCTGTTTCGGTATTGCTTGAGAGCATAGCCCCAACGATATCTTGTATTTCTTCGTCTGTTTGATCAGCAGTAGCATTAGCCTCAATTGCGTCTAGTTTAGTTTTATCTCCATCAACAAATGCACCTTCTGATGGTGGCTGTTGTGCGCTATCGGCTTTTGTTCCTTGTGCGGCAGTAGCATAGTCTGAGGAGTCAAAAGCTTTAACTTGTGCCAGATTAGTAACTTCAGAATCCATAAGAGCACCAGCACTAGTGACATTCGCTGTGTCTGTTACGTCAGCAGAAGCCTCAATACCATCTAATTTGGTTTTATCTCCATTTGCAAATGCTCCCTCAGATGGGGGTTGCTGAGCACTGTCAGCTTTAGTGCCTTGTGCAGCGGTGGCGTAATCTGAAGAATCAAAAGCTTTAACTTGCGACAAGTTTGTTACTTCTGAGTCCATCAAAGCACCTGCACTAGTAACATTAGCCGTATCGGTTACATCCGCGCTAGCCTCTATACCATCAAGTTTAGCGTGATCTGCTGTTGTAAAGTTTTCATCAGTTTGACTAGCTACTACGAAATCTAATGTACCATCGCTGTCGTCATATGTTACTGTAATGCCTGTCTCGGTATTTCCTGTGACCATACCTCCAACAAAGTCTTCTACCTGTTCTTCTGTAAGCTGTGTGTCTGTAGTAGAATACGTATTGGTATCTACACTACCGTCAGCCTTTAGGAATTGACTAGATGTACCACCATCTTTAACAAAACTATCAGCTTCAACTTTTGCACTAAAGTGTCCAGATCCAGTTATGTCTATATGACCCGTACCGGTTATATCTTTAGAATTAAGACCTAAGTCACCGCCAAGTTGTGGTGTTGTATCTTCAACTACATTACTAATACCTCCTCCACCACCTCCATCAGTAGCTGTAGCTACAGCTATATCAGTAACATGTCCATTACTATCTAGAGTAATATCTTGTATGAAAGTATTACCACTGTTATCAGAAGAATTTGCAGCACTAATATTTGGATGTGCAGTTAAATAACCAGCATTCTCAACAAAAGCTTTTACCGACTGTTGTGTAGGAACCTTAGTATCTGAATCAGACGACATATTGTCTTCATCAACTACAAAACTCATGCTAGCAGTAGAAGTGTCACTATTCATTACTGCACCAGCTGCGTCAACATTAGTTGCGTCTGTTACATTCGCACCTGCTTCAATAGCATCTAGCTTTGTCTTGTCTCCATCAGCGAATGCTCCTTCAGATGGCTTCACTTGCAATGTAGATATCGTGACTCCTTTAACACCAGCTAAGTCTGTTAACTCGCTGTCCATTAATGCTCCAGCTGAAGTCACATTTGCCGTATCTGTAACATCTGCGTTGGCTTCAATACCATCTAATTTAGTTTTGTCTCCGTCTACAAACGCACCTTCTGATGGTGGTTGCTGTGCGCTATCAGCTTTTGTTCCTTGTGCAGCAGTTGCGTAATCTGAGGAATCAAAAGCCTTAACTTGTGACAGATTTGTAACCTCGGAGTCCATCAAAGCACCAGCAGTAGTGACATTGGTTGTGTCAGTAACGTCTGCACCTGCTTCAATACCATCCAACTTGCTGTGATCAGCAGTTGTAAAATTTTCGTCTGTTTGACTAGCCACAACAAAATCAATAGTTCCATCGCTATCGTCATATGTAACTGTAATACCTGTCTCAGTATTACCTGTTAACATACCTCCAACAAAGTCCTCTACTTTTTCTTCATTTAATATATCACTATCATTTGCTAATTTAATCCAATTACCACCATGAGCAAAATACATCGCACCATCGCTATGACTATGAGCTATAGCCCCATGATATGTACTGGCATTTGGGAAAGCAGCCTGATTAGCATATAAGAAAGGTATGACACAAGTAGTGGTAGTCGTATTTCCTCTAGATGTAACATTAGCTAAAGTATCTGTTTCTGTATAAGAAGTTAAATACGATTGTAAATCACTGATCTGTGATTCCGTAATACTCAAAGCAGCTTGATGTTGTGTTACAGAGCCTTGTGTAATATTTGCATCTGGAACATTAGTCCACGTAACAGCAGCAGACAGGTCGTTGGTTTCTGTAAACGAAGTAAGATAAGTATTAGTATCAACACTTCCATCAGCCTTAAGGAACTGTGAAGATGTGCCACCAGATTTAATCAATGATGTAGCGGTCAGAGATCCTACTGAACTAATATTATTTGATTGTGCATCTAGATTGCCACCTAACTGTGGAGTTGTATCCTCTACAATGTTAGAAATACCGCCTCCACCACCATTGGCATCTACATAAGCCTTAACAGATTGCTGTGTTGGAACCTTGGTATCTGAATTTGATGTCATATTATCTTCGTCTATGACAAAACTCATATCAACAGTTGTAGTATCACTGTTCATTACAGCACCAGCTGCATTAACATTAGCTGTATCAGTAACGTCAGCAGAGGCTTCGATACCATCAAGCTTAGTTTTATCTCCGTCTACAAAAGCTCCTTCAGACGGTGGCTGTTGTGCTGTATCAGCTTTGGTACCTTGGGCGGCAGTAGCGTAATCTGAGGAATCAAATGCCTTAACCTGCGATAAGTTTGTGACTTCTGAATCCATAAGAGCGCCAGCAGAAGTAACATTAGCAGTGTCAGTAACGTCTGCCCCTGCTTCTATACCATCTAGTTTACTGTGATCTGCTGTAGTAAAGTTTTCATCTGTCTGTGATGCTACTACGAAATCTAAGGTTCCGTCAGCGTCTTGATAAGTTACGGTGATACCTGTTTCAGTATTACCAGTGACCATACCTCCTACAAAATCTTCAACCTCTTCTTGTGTCAGAGTAGCTCCTCCTCCTCCACCTCTAAACTCACCAGCATCTACCTTTTTAAGTTGTGAATCTGTAGCATCCCAAATTAATAAATAATCCGAATCTTCACTAGTCACTTCTGTTCTGCTATTAATTAAGTCAGGATTTATATTGAATTCCGTACTCTCTAACGATAGTCCTGTTCCTGCTGTATATTCTGTATTAGTATCTGTAACAGTTTCTGTAGCTGTAGTTATACCTATTACGTGACCATTACTATCTAATAAAATATCTTGTATATAAGTTCTACCACTATTATCAGAAGAAGAAGCAGCTGATGCTATAGTAGGATGAGAAGTTAAATAATTTTGCAGGTCTACTATCTGAGATTCAGTTATTAGTAAAGCACCTGTATGTTGAACTACTGAGCTTTCTGTAATGTTAGAATCAGGAACATTAGCCCATACTACAGCAGCAGACAAATCATTACTTTCAGAAGTCAAATAAGATTTCAGGTCAACAACTTGAGACTCTTTAATTGTGAATGCTCCAGTGTGTTGAACAACAGAACTTTCAGTTATATTAGCATCTGGCACATTAGTCCATGTAACTGCTGAAGACAAATCATTGGTTTCTGTGAATGATGTTAAATAATTTTGTAAATCTACTATTTGAGATTCTGTAACTCTAAATGCCCCAGTATGTTGGATAACAGAACTTTCAGTAATATTGGTATCTGGTACATTAGCCCAAGTAACAGATGAAGATAAATCATTAGATTCCGGGTCATCACTATTTGCTAACCTATGCCACGCACCACCGTGTGCAAAATACATTGCCCCGTCACTGTGACTATGGGCTATTGCTCCATGATATGTAGTAGCACTAGGAAAGGCGGCTTGATTAGCATAGTAAAAGGGGATAATACAATTTGTAGTTGTGCTATTGCCTCTAGCCGTAACTGTTGCTAAAGTATCTGTTTCTACAGTAGAACCTGATTCTGTAGCCGTACTAAGACCTATAACATGACCATTATCATCAAGCAAAACATCCTGAATATATGTACGACCACTATTATCTGATGAACTTGCTGCTGCTGATATATTAGGATGAGATTGTAAATAATTTAATCCACTACCTATAGGATTTAAATCATTCCATGCTGTAGTTCCATCCCCTACTTTTAGAATATTATTAGTAGTATCAAACCCTGGTTCGCCTTCTGCTAATACAGGATTATTACTCCAATCATCCCCTCTTCTTAATTTAATTACATTATTAACTGGCATAGTATTTATCCTATATTATATAATTACGGAGAACCACCATCAATAACGACATGGTAAAGATTTAAAGGACTGTTTGTCCCACTTCCAGCAATACTTTTCATTCCACTAAGGGTAATAGGCATATTATTAGATATATAAGTACTTAATCCAATAACATCAGTAGCATAAGCAACACTAGAAGAAAATCCTGTTTGAATTTCTACAGTATTTACAACAGTACTAGTCACCTCTAGATTTTCAGTATTATCTTCTGTAGAAGTTTCGATCTCTAATGTAGTAGTTACATCGGAAATTTCTAAAGTAAAATCACTCATTAGGTATTACACTCCAAGGCTTGATTAGATTTACTATATCGCCTCTGTATAGTTACAGTTCCATACAGTAGCCTAATAACAAATTTACCACCTTGGCTGTAATGATCTTCATCGGACTGTAATTCTAAATCATATTTAGCTGTATTAAAATCAAATCCATTTGTAGTATTAGCAGGAAATAATAAATTAATTTTACCTGTAGGTCCTTCTATATTAAAATCATAACTAGTTTTATCAGTATTACCACTTTTATAGGTTTGTGTCAAATTGGCACTAGTTCTCCAAGTAAGCCTAGCACACCAACCAGTTAAATCTATAACGGCTCCAGCACTGTCTTTATAAATCAAAGACATTTTGAATGATGAGCCTTGTTCAATCTCAAAATTGTAAAGACTTGCTCCCATAATAATTTACCTTTTGTAGAGTTAGTATACTTATAAGATACACCCGAGCATAAAAAAAGCCACCCATTTGGTGGGCGGCTTTTCCTATTAACATCTATAAAGATAGATTATAGAGAACCAAGAAGAACTCTTCTGTTATCGAGAACAGCAAAGCCCTGCTCAGCCCAACCATAGAAGCCAGCTCTCTTCTGACGATGAAGGGTATCGTCTTCGTAGATCTGTACTGGCTCACGCACTGGCATGATGAAGCTGTCTCTCTTGCGAAGATCAAGACCAACAACAATTTCAGTGTTGTGACCAGAAGGCATTCCAGCACCTAAAGTAGTGCCGTAGAAGTTCTGGTATTCTTGGCCATTGCCAAGCTCGTCTAGATCATGCAAGTTAACACCGAATACTCTATTGACGCTACCATCAGCAGCGGTATAGATTTCACGACGAGTAACTTCATCAACCTGATCAACACCCCAGTTACGAATGTCTTCCATAGCTTCTGGAGAGACATACAAATCGGTAAGAGCACCTCTGTTATTGCTGGCAGAGTTGCCACCACCGTTACGACGCATGACAGTCTTAAGAAGAGAAACGAGTCTCTTAGTGAACTGACCACTAGCTGCATCGCTATCATAAACAACGATGTTACGATCAACACCAGCTGCAAGCAGCGTGTGCCATCCATCGTCATTCATCTTCTTGACAAAGGAAGCTTCAAGAACTTCCATTGCACGACCGACTACGTCCCAACGAGCATCACGGGCATACTTTAAGAGATAGTCGATGCTTGCACCGATATCAAAAGTAGGAACCATGACGTAATCGCCTTCGACGTGACGTTCTGGAATATAGCCATGATTAGGTATAGTATAGGCAACAAAGTCCTTTTCTGTACCTGGGGCTAAGAAATCAAGTGGGAACTCAGGAGTAGCACTCTGAGCCAACTGAATTGGTTCAAAGATACCATCGAGGATGTTTCCACTAAGTACACCTTGACGGAGTGGCTGCTCAAGCGCTTTTGCAAACTCTGCATTAGCTGCAAGAGAAGTTTCTCTGTGCTGTGAACCAGACTTGACTAAAAGATCAGTCAGTTCTGGAGTTGGTTGAAATGCTTTAGTTTCTGCTGACATGTTAATTTTCTCCCTTTTAAAAGTTAGGCAATGTTAATAGCGACTTTGGCGAACCCGTCTGAGTCTTTGCTACTCAAGAATGTACCAACTCTGGCACCACCGCCAGAAGTTGAAATGTTACCATTATTGTGAACAAAGGCACCTGAACCTGCAGATGGAACTGCACCGGTATCAATGTTACTTGTGGTAACTTGACCAAGTTGTAGCAAAGTAACTTTGCCACCCTTTTGAACTTCATCTTTGTGGTAGTTAATGTGCTGTCTTGTCAAATCAAGATCAACAACATCATTAAGAAGAATACCGACAGGATTAGCATTTGCTAAAGCTGCAGTGTATTCAGCAACTGCACTGGAATCATCCATAGAAACACCTGATCCAGCTGTCTTTACAGAAGCTACACCACCACGAGTGGCAGTTGCGTCTGAGAAGAAAGATACATCAGTTTGAGTTTCGATACGATCTGGTTTTAGAGCCATGTTTTTATCTCCCTATTTTGAGGTGTTACCGAGTCTAGCACTTACAAATTCTACAAGTTCTGCGCGAACACTAGCTTCTGCTGATTCTGTTTCTGATTCGTCACTTCCGACGCTCAGATCAACGGTTTCTTCAGCTTCAACTTCTTCTAAAGCTGATTCAGCTTCTTCAAGTTCGTCTGATTCTGAAGCCTTTTCTTTTTCTTCTTGCTTCTTCTTTTCTAAAGCTTCTTTAAGAGCTGGTGGCATTCCTGCCTCAGTTTCTTTTTTCTCAGCTTTTTCTTCTTTCTTTGGCTTGACAGCAGTCATAGCCGCAAGAACAGCTTCAAAGGAATCATCATCGAGACTTTCAAATTTCTCAACAGCAGCGGAAGCAGCGTCGTCTTCGAGACCCGCTTCAACCAAATTGGCTTTTCTTTTGGCCATTTGTTCTTCCTTCTTTCTGGCCATTTCTTCTTCTTTCATAGCTGTAAGAGCTTCGGTTACTTCTTCTAATTCAGACTTAACCTTCTTAAGCTCCTCATCTTTTTCCTTCATTGCGGCTTCAACTTCTTCAGCCTTTACTTTGGCCTTCTTTTTCTCTTCAGCCATTTCTTCTTCTTTTCTAGCCTTCTCTTCTTCCATCTTTGTGGCAAGAGTTTCTAGTTCTTCAGACTTTGACTTTTCTTTTTTGAGTTCTTCTTCTTTTTCTTTCATAGCTGCCTCTAGGGTTTGGTTGGTTTTCTCTAGTTCAGAAGCTAACGTTTTTGCTTCCTCTGTTTGGTCACAACTAGCTGCAACAGTGTCTAACTTATCACTAATTTCTGCAACTTGTTTTTCTATATTTTCACTCATAATGATATTCTCCGTGTCTTCGCTAGTTATGGGCTTATTATCTACTACACCTGAATTTAATAAATTGTCATTTTTTTCTTCAAATAAATCATCAATCATTTGTCTTTGAAATATTATACTATCCGGATTTGCTGGTTTGTCAACAAAACCTTTACCACTAAATGTAATACTTCTCAAAACTCTACCAAGTTTGTAATTGTCTTGTTCACCAGAACCACCATAAGCTCTAAGATATTTGGTGAGATAAGCTGTGTCTTCATTACGAGCTAAAACTTTATATTCGCCTGTAACTTTATTTGTTAAGCCGTAATCAAAACCCTTAAAATAACACTCCATACTTACATATTTAGTGCCATTTTCAATCTCAGCAATCAGCTTTTCTGCTCTCTCCTTAAGTTCAGGAGTACTATAGGCTTTATAGATAACTGATCCAGTAACAATATGAAATTTTTCTGGCAAATCATCCATATCGATATCTTCAGCAATAGTCTTGCCTTCTGTATCAATAGGCCAATTAGAAGTGATATGACCAATAATTGTATTTTCATCATGTTCTAAATTAGTAGGCTTATCTTCTGGGGTGGCTCTGGCTGCCCAAACCTCAGATTTATCAAAAATATCATCATTTCTATTCCATGATGAGCTAACTAAGATAGATTGTACATAATATAAATCAGCATCACTAACAGATGCAGACACTTTAATTTTAGACTTTTGAGTTGGTGTGATATCGCATGGTTCAACTATAGAAGCATAAGAAATACTATTAGAAGCAGATATTTTACCTGCTAAACCATCATCACTTTCTTGTGGATATATAATCATAAAGTATACCTTTTATTTGTTATTCAATGTGCAATAAAAACTAGATTTTGCCTGCTTTTGATCATCAACAGACAAATCTCTATTTAATTGTGAAGCCAACTGTCTTAACCATACACTATAAGCGGTCAACTCTGCATAATTTAAGTCGTTTAATTTTTCTGTAATAGTTTCGGAATTTATTGTGCAGAATGGTTTGATATTGAAAAGAATACTACTCTTGACGTTTTCGAGTTCTTTAAGTTGATCATTAGATAAACTTCTGAGATTATTTTTTCCAAAGAAATCAAGCAATATTGGATTTATAATTTCGCTTATCTTTCCCTGAGCTTCGGTAGCCCATAGCTGCAATGATGCTCCTGTCTGGGGCGAGAACGTTCGTTCTTTTCGTTTCTCTGTATCTTTCGATAATTTGGGTCGTCCTTGCTGCGGTTCTCCAGGCAAAGATTCTGGCGAATCTTTTGCCAACTTTGTTGGTTTTGGCTTTTGCCGCATTTCGAGTGAACTTTTCTCTCCTTCTTTCTTAGGATCAAGTTCTAGTCCAACTTCGCTAGGTGAGGCAACTCCGCTTTGTAAAGCGATTTTCTTAAGTGCGTTTTCAGGTTCAGGGTCATGATATGGACTAGCTTTTCCAACCATTTTATCTTTCTTTCTATCTCTGTCTTCTCTGTTCAATCTATATCTTTCCATGTCTGGATCGAAACCAAATCTAGTTTGTATAAGCTCATCAGATACGATGTTTCTATCTGCTAACTGAATCAATAAAGATTTCTCAGCTTCTTCATTAGATAAATCCATTCTATCAAATTCTACTTTAGCTGGACTCCTGAAACCCATAGCTTTTTGAACTAATGCGATTTCTCTTTCCCAAAATTCTGTTAAAACATCTCTACCATATTGTAGTCTTTGTGTCAAAGTTTTAAGACTGATAAAGTTATTAGTTGTACCAGCAGCCCCATAGGTTCCAGTAAGTGTAGGAGGAATACCTAAACCTGCATATACTGAATTTAAATGTGGAGTGTATTTTGCTTCGCCTAAGAATTGATGTACATTAGTTCTAGATTCCATAAGCTCGATGTCTGGACCCCAAACTAAATCCATCGTACCTCCACCAACATTGTTACCAAGAATATTAGCAAGCTTTGCTGCTGCTGCTTTCGTAGGAGCAATTTTATGTTCTAGACTTCCTAACTTAAATATACGAATATTAGAAATAGCACCATCTAAAGCTGCCATATCCGCTAACTTTAACTTTTCAATAACAGTAATATCATCCATAATAGAATAGATCATAGGGAAAGCCCATCTTTGCCAATCATCTTTCTTATAGTGATAAACCATAGTCTTTTGAGGATCTAATGGATATGCTTTTCTGGCTTGTGCTGCTTCCAAAATAGCGTCAGGTAATTGAGCTATAACATCTTTTTCTGCTTGACTCTTAGGAGCATTGATCATCTTTCGTAGAGTTCCAGGTATAGTTAGCTCATATCTTTTATCACTTACAAAAGAGGATAAAGAACCTGCTGACACATCTACATAAACAGGATCAATAAATGTATATCTCCATGGAATTTCTCTTTTTTGAAGCTGTACATCTTCTAAATCATTAATTATCAAATCCGGAGCTGCAACACTTTTAAATAATTTATCTGTAACTTTTAGACTTAATTTACCTGTCTGTCTATTCATTACAACATTACCACTTTTATAAAGGTTATTAAGAAATCTTTCACTTCTTTCTTTACCCTTACATTTTTTAAACCACTTTCTATAAAATCTCTCAATACGTTTGTTTGTATGAACCAATCTAATACCCTGTGCGCCAAAGTCCCCCATTAAGTCAACCACGTTTTTAACGAGACCAACTCTCTGGTATATGTCCTCTGCCCTTTTCATTATTCCTTTAATTTTTCGAGGTACTGCTTCGTCTGGTCTGAAGAAATCATAATCTGTACGGGTCAATCCTGGTTTACCCGAAGTATTTGTAGACAGATTAGAATAATCTAAACCATGTCTACGCATAGCTGTAGTATGATCTATACCAACGTATTCTTCCATAGACTCTGAAGATTTGCTTAAAGCCTCTTGTTTAGAAGCTAAATCATCTCCCCATGCTATGTAAGCCTCTTCGCCTACTAGAGATTTATCCTGAATGGCGTCACTTTTAGGGTAGTTTTTTGTCATAGTGTTTCATTTCAATTGTAATAGTATTGCAATTCCATTAATTTATTATACACTTTTTATTTATAGATGCCAGTATAAAAATCATCATTTGCTCCTCCTGTGAACCATTCTGGGCCTTTGTACATATCTCCTTCTTGATTCACTATCTCTATCCTGTTTCCGCCTATAACATCATAGTCTGGTCTAGCTAATTGCTGTCTTGTTTGTCTAGCTAACATATTTGCTATTACCAAGGAGCTATATCTATCTTTTCTTAATCGACCCTTTTTACCTGTTTGCAACTTGACCTCTGGTGTATCCCATTTATCTCTTGCTCCTGAGCTTGTACTAGTTTGTGTCATTACAATAGTAGTTAGCTCATTCTTAAGATCTTCTAT
>CESM01025482.1_pt1 | contig 11048 bp, 8 predicted proteins | sample 361421 | NCBI WGS metagenome assembly CESM01 (sample SAMEA2622219, study PRJEB7988) | marine metagenome | isolation source: saline water (ENVO:00002010), including | reverse complement strand
GTAAATCCATCCCAATATTTATTAGTTAGCACAACGACCCTATTTATAAAGTTTCCAAATATTGCTACCAACTCATTATTATTTCTTGCTTGAAAGTCTTTCCATGTAAAATCACTATCTTTTGTCTCTGGAGCTATAGAACAAAGCGTATATCGCAAGACATCTTGTTGATCTTTAAAATCATCTAAATATTCATGTAGCCATATAGCCCAATTTCTAGAAGTAGATAATTTTTTGCCTTCTAAATTAAGAAATTCATTTGCTGGAACATTTTTTGGTAGAATATATTTCCCATGAGATCTTAATATAATTGGGAATAGAATACAATGAAATACAATATTGTCTTTTCCAATAAAATGTATTAATTCAGTATTTTTATTTTGCCAGTATTCTTTCCAATTTTTTTTATTTTGCTTTGCCCATTCTTTTGTTGCAGATATATAGCCAATAGGAGCATCTAGCCATACATATAAAACTTTTCCTTCTATATTTTTTACAGGAACTTTTACGCCCCACTCTAGATCTCTTGTAATTGATCTTGGTTTTAAACCTCCATCAATCCAAGATTTACATTGTCCAATAACTTGTGGCTTCCAATTTTTATTATTATGATATTTTTTTCCGTCAATCATTCCTTTTTCAATCCATTCCTTCAGCCATTTTTCATGTTTTTGCATTTGAAGATACCAATGTGATGTTTCTTTTAATATAGGTTTTTCACCACTTAAAGTAGATTTTGGATTCTTAAGCTCTTTTGGACTTAGCGTAGAGCCACATTTTTCACATTGATCTCCATAAGCATTTTCATATTTGCATTTTGGGCATTCTCCTAAAATATATCTGTCTGCTAAGAATTGATTGTTTTTTTCATCATAGTATTGTTCAGAAATTTGCTTTTTAAATTCTTTTTTGAGTTCTAATTTTTGAAAAAATTCTTGCGCTGTTTTATGGTGTATTTTTTCTGATGTTCTATGGTATATGCTGAACTTAATCCCAAAATCTTCAAAAACTTTTTTATTTAGATTATGGTATTTGTCAATAATTTCTTTTGGCGTGACCCCATCTTTCTTTGCTTGTAGAGTAATTGCAGCGCCATGTTCATCAGAGCCAGAGATAAATACAACATCTTTTTTTTTAGACTTTAGATAACGAACGTAAATATCAGCCGGTAGATATGCCCCTGCAATATGACCAATATGTATAGGACCATTTGCATATAATAATGCAGATGTAACTATGTGTTTTTTAGCATTCATTTAAAAGAAAGAATTATTTTAGCAAATATAACTTTTACAAATTAATAAATTAAATGATAATTCCTAATAGTTTACGTAAAGGAGATTGTATAGGTATAATATCCACCGCTAGAAAAATCTCTTTAGATGATTTAAATTACACTATTAAAATATTAGAAGATTGGGGGTTAAACATTGTTTTAGGAGATAATTTATTTGAAGAATATCATCAATTTGCAGGAACGATTGACAAAAGAAGATGTGATTTGCAAAGCATGATTGATAATAAGGAAATTAAAGCTATTTTATGCGCTAGAGGTGGTTATGGGACTGTACAAATTATAGACAATATAGACTTCTCCTCTCTTAAAAAAAATCCAAAGTGGATTATTGGATATAGTGATATTACAGTACTTCACTCTCATTTAAATAATTTAGGTTTTGCAAGTATTCATGGTACAATGCCAATTAATTTTTCTAGCAACACAAAGGAATCTTTAATGAGTTTATATAATTCACTTTTTAATTTTACCAACAAGATTATTTATAATACAGATACCATTAATATGCCAGCAAATATTGAAAGTAGTATTGTAGGTGGAAATTTATCTATATTATATAGTTTAATGGGATCAAATTCTGATATAAACACTGATGGAAAAATCCTATTTTTAGAAGATGTAGATGAATATTTATATCATATTGATAGAATGACAATAAATTTATTAAGAAACAATAAATTTAAAAAAATAAAAGGTTTGATTATAGGTGCTATGTCTAACATGAATGATAATAAAATCCCATTTGGAAATACAGCTAAAGGTATTATTTTAGAAAATTTACGTCAATTTAATTTTCCAATAATTGAAAATTTTCCCGCAGGACATCAGAAAGATAACAGAACAATTATATTAGGTGTTAATTCATATGTTGAAATAAGAGAAAATCATGTAATTTTGTCTCAATCATATTAAATACATCATAAATGATTTTAGAAGAATATTTTAGTTTTTTTAGAGATAGAATAGTAGGGATAAATCAAACTTTTGAATCTCCTTATGGAGTAAAAAAAATAGTTTATGCTGATTGGATAGCAAGCGGAAGAATTTACAAAGATATTGAGGAAAAATTAAATAAAGATATTTACCCTTTTGTAGCCAACACCCATACTGAGACTTCTATAACCGGAGCAACTATGAGCTTAGCTTTTGAAGAGTCATTAGAGATTATTAAGAATCATGTTGGTGCAAATAAGGATGATGTTTTAATATCAGCTGGAGCAGGAATGACGATGTTAGTTAGTAAGTTTCAGAGGATATTAGGCCTTAAAATTCATGAGAATTTTAAAGATAAAGTAGCTATTGATAACCGTCCCATTGTGTTTGTAACACATATGGAACATCATTCCAATCAAACTTCCTGGTTAGAAACAATTGCAGAGGTTAAATTAATTCCTTATAAGAAATCTGGAAAGATTGATTTGAATCAATTTAGAGAATTACTAAAAGAATATCAAGATCGAAAACTTAAAATTGCAGCAGTAACTTCATGTTCAAATGTGACAGGTGTTTTTACTCCTTATTATGAAATTTCTGAAATTATGCATTCAAATAATGGTTTCTGTTTTGTAGATTTTGCTTGTTCAGCACCTTATATAGATATCGATATGCATCCTCCTAATTTAGATCAATATTTAGATGCAATTTATTTCTCTCCTCATAAGTTTTTAGGTGGGCCAGGAGCTACTGGAGTATTGGTTTTTAATAAGAATTTGTATAATAACAAAATCCCTGATTCGCCAGGAGGAGGAACTGTAGAGTGGACAAATCCATGGGGAGAACATAAATATGTTGATAGTATTGAAACTAGAGAAGATGGAGGAACACCTGCTTTTTTACAAACTATAAGAACAGCTTTAGTTATTCAATTAAAAGAAAAAATGGGGGTGCAAAAAATTTTAGAGAGAGAACATGAGTTACATAAAATTATATGGTCAAAATTTTCTGAAATTAGTAATGCTCATATATTAGCTGATAATATAGAAAAACGACTTGGAGTATATTCTTTTTATATTGATGGATTGCATTTTAATTTAGGAGTTCAATTATTAAATGACAGATATGGGATACAAGTTAGGGGAGGCTGCTCTTGTGCTGGTACATATGGTCATGTATTGCTAGATGTAAATATGGATTTTTCTAAAAATATAACTAATCATATTGATAAGGGGGATTTGTCTTTAAAGCCAGGATGGATACGTTTATCTATTCACCCTACTATGAAAAATATTGAGATAGAATATATTATGTCTGCAATAAAGGGACTTGCAGAAAATCATCAAGAATGGAGTAAAGAATATACTTATGATTCTAAAACAAATGAATTTAAGTACTTTAAGAAAATAGATTCTTTACAAACAAACAAGGAACGGGTAAACAGTTGGTTTAGTAATTAGTTATTTTTTTAATACTTTAGGTACTTTGAAGTAGTCTGAATCTTTTTTTGGAGCATTCTTTAAAGCATCATCTTTACTAATAGTATTTTTAATTTTATCATCTCGAAAAACATTTAATTCATTGCTTAGATAGGTTAATGGTTTTGTTTTTTCTGTATCTATTTCTGATAATTTATTAATGAACTCTATCATTTTTATCATATCTTTTTTTATTTTTTTCTTACCATTTTCATCAAAACTGAGTTTAGCAAGATTAGATAAATCATCAATTAATTTATTTGTTATTTTCATACGAGTTTAATTTTTCAAAAATAATATTATAAACTGAATTATTCATGTTATCTATAGATATATCTTTGAATTCTATAGGTTTATGTATAGTTATACGTGCTACTGAAGGATATCCTTTAAAATATTCTTTTGGAAATATTTTTTTATTATCAGGCATTGTTATTGGAACAATTCTTATTTGTTTTTCCAAGGCTAATTTAAAAGCACCGTTTTTAAATCGTTTTAGTAATATGTCTTTTTTTGGAATACCTCCTTCTGGGAATATACACATACTTAATCCTTGGTCAATTCTATCAGCAGAAGATTTAAATGCATCATATGAGTTTTTTATATTTTTTCTATTAACAATAACAGAATTTTGTTTAAAAAAATAACCAAACAAAGGAATTTTAGTAAGCTCAGCTTTACCCATAAACTGTATAGGGAAAGGAAGTACTGCAAATATAAAAGGGATGTCTAGTGTAGAAGTGTGATTTGGACAAAAAATAAAAACTTCCTTATTGTCAAGTTTTTTTTCCCAACTTTTTTTTATAATTATAAAAGATAATAGTAATGTTATTTGAGACCAGTACCTTGCTATATAGCAGATAATTTTAGGATTTTTATGTATTGTGGAAAATAAAAAAAGTAGAGGGAGAAAGATCAAAAATGTTAAAATGAATACAATTAGAAACCATAATCTCCAAAGGGAACTAAAAATATAAATTATCCATTTCATACTACAAAGATAAAAATCTGTTATTTTTACAGTTAAAATATTTTAATAATGCCAAGAATCTTAACAGGAATACAAAGTACAGGCAGACCTCATTTAGGAAATCTTTTAGGGGCCATAATACCTGCAATTAAGCTTTCTAAGGAATCAGATAATCAAAGTTTATTTTTTATTGCAGACCTGCATTCTTTCACTACTATACGTAATTCAAAAGAATTAAGAGATAATACATATGCTACAGCAGCAGCTTGGCTTGCTTTTGGATTTGACACAGAAAATAATATTTTTTATAAGCAATCTGACATTACTGAAGTTTGTGAATTAAGTTGGTATTTAAATTGTTTAACACCATATCCAATGCTTGCAAATGCACATTCCTTTAAAGAAAAGTCTAATAAATTAGCATCTGTGAATTCGGGCTTATTTACTTATCCAGTTTTAATGGCCGCAGATATTTTATTATATGACGCTAATATTGTCCCTGTTGGTAAGGACCAGTTACAGCATATTGAAATTACTAGAGATATAGCAGGTTCATTTAACCATCATTTTCCAAATACTTTTGTGATTCCAGATTCAGATATCGATGAAGAGGTTATGATTGTCCCAGGAATAGATGGTGAAAAAATGAGTAAATCACATAATAATATTATAGATATCTTTTTGCCGGATAAACAGCTAAGAAAACAAATTATGACTATTCAGACAGATTCAACCCCTTTAGAAGATCCGAAAAAAACAGAAACATGTAATGTTTATAATCTTTATAAATTAATTGCTAAAGCTGATCAAACTAATAGTCTAAAAGAAAAGTATAATTCAGGTAATTTTGGATATGGACATGCAAAGGAAGAATTATTTAATCTAATTTGTGATAAATATTCAACTGAAAGAAAAAGGTTTAATCATTTAATGGAAAATAAAGAGATTATTGAAAAGGAACTACAAATTGGAGCCGAGAAAGCAAGATTAATTGCAACAGAAGTGCTATCAAGAGTCCGATCTAAAATTGGTTACAAATTATGATTTGGCTAATTTTTATTTTTTTATTCTAGTTTTTTGCTGCAATAGTTGGGGCTACAGAAATTAAGAGTCATATAGATGGTATTTTTTATTATTGGCTTAAGTAAAAAAATATTTATATTCTTGAAAGCGTTTAAGGGTATTACTAATTGACTTATATACTCTTTTTAGTTGCCTGTTTTTTATTAAAACATATTTTTGAGGTAGTATAAATTACCTATTTTTATATTTTTTATACAATTCTTTTTGATGATCAATTAAATTAATTTCTTTTCCTTTAATGTATGCTTTTATTACGTTATTTGATTTCATATCTAAAGCATCACCATCAGAAATAAAAAAAGTAGCTTCTTTATCTTTTTCAATAGATCCTATAAAATCATCAATTTTAAGTATTTTCGCAGCGTTTAAAGTAATACTTGAAACAGCATCTTCATAACTTTGACCATATGCAACTGTAGTGCCCGCTGTAAAAGGCAAATTTCTTGCCCCCATAGCTTCCATATCTCCTGCATAACTTAAACAAAACAACACACCTTCTTCTTTTAGTTTTTTTGCTTGAGTAAATGGTTCATCAATTGCTTTATCTTGACTAGCAGGTAATCTGTGAGTTCTCTTTAAAATTACAGGAATATTATGTTTTTTCAAAAGATTAGATATCTTAAGAGCATCTTCTCCACCAACTATTACTATATTTTTAATATTATATTTTTTTGCAAACCTAATTGCATCTCGCATATCATTTGCATTATTACTATGTATATATAAAGTTTTATTTCCATTAAATAGACCTTTTATACTTTCCATCTTCAGATCCATAATATTTGAAGCAATATAGTAGGCGTATGCTTTTTTAAAAAACCTTCCCATTTCTTCTATTTTATTTGAGTATTCTTTATTTTTTTTAATTTCTCCTGGTTCAGCCCACCAGCCTGTAGAATAAAAAGAGGAAGGCCAATTAAGATGTATTCCATCATCTGCTTTTATTTGAGAGTCTTCCCAGTTTTCTCCATTTAAATACATTACTGCTGATTGTCCAGAAACAACACCTCCTTTTGGAGTTACCTGCGCAATCATTACTCCGTTGCTAATTATTGTTTTTAATATTTTTGAATCAGTGTTGTATGCAATAAGGGTTCTTACGTTCGGATTAAAACTACCAACTTCTTTATAGTCATGTGTTGCTCTAACAGCTCCAATTTCAGTAATTCCTAATGTCGTGTTTGGTACAATAAAAGCAGGATATATGTGTTTCCCATATAATCTATATATTGTGTCAAATGCAGATGGGTTAATTCTAATTTTAGTAGCATCTCCAACAATTTTAAATAAACCATTTTCTACACTGATGACAGAATTTTCATAAACTTGACCGTTTCCTATATGTGTGGTTGCCCCAATAAATAATATTGGTTTTTCGGCTTGTGATTCAAAACACAATATAAGTAAACTAACTAATATGATTTGTATTTTTTTCATAATTCATGCAAATTATGTTTGCAACAGCGATATAATTTTTCTTTTATTTTTTCAGGAACTTGTTTTTTGTTCTTATCTAGAGACATTAATTTTATAATACGCATACGTTCTTTTAAATCTCTTTTTCTCATTTGTTTGTCTATTTCTAAATCAAACATTAATTTTCCATCTACATATGTTTGAAAAACTTTTGAATAAACAGATAAAGGATTTTCATTCCATAAAACAATATCAGCATCTTTACCAACAGTTACGCTTCCCATCCGATCATCTAAATGTAATAATTTAGCAGGATTAAGAGTTATCATTTTCCAGGCATCTTCTTCACTAGCACCGCCGTATTTCACTGCTTTAGCAGCTTCTTGATTTAGTCTTCTACCCATTTCAGCATCGTCAGAGTTTATTGCTGTAACAATTCCGGCATTATTTAGAAGACTTGCATTATGTGGAATAGCATCATTAACTTCAAATTTATATGCCCACCAATCTGAAAATGTTGACCCTCCGGCACCATGTTTTTTCATTTTATCAGCCACTTTATATCCTTCTAAAATATGAGTAAATGTATTAATAGTAAAACCTAAGGAATCAGCCACATGCATTAACATATTAATTTCTGACTGGACATATGAATGACATGTTATAAACCTTTCAGAGTTTAATATTTCAACTAATATATTTAACTCTAAATCTTCTTTTGGTGAGGGTGTATTTTTCTTGTTACGTAAACTTAGCGCATTATATTCACTCCATTTTTTTTCATATTCTTTAGCTCTATAAAATGCATCATAAAATACTTGTTCCACTCCCATTCTCGTTTGCGGAAAACGAATTTTTTCAAAATCTCCCCAATTACTTTGTTTTACGTTTTCTCCTAAAGCAAATTTAATAAATCCAGCAGCATTTTTAATTTTCATTTCTTCTGCAGAAGATCCCCATCGTAGTTTTACAATTGCAGATTGTCCTCCAATAGGATTTGCAGACCCATGAAGTAACTGAGCTGCAACTGTACCTCCAGCTAATTGTCTATAAATATTATGATCATCTGGATTTACAACATCACCAATATTAACTTCTGCAGTAACAGATTGGCTTGATTCATTAACTCCTTTGCTAATAGCAATATGTGAGTGTTCATCAATTATACCACTAGTCAAGTGCATTGAAGAGGCATCAATCACATTATAATCTCCTTCATCAAAATAGTCAGAAGGATTTAACATTGTTCCTATAGCAATAATTTTACCATCATTAATAATTACATCTGTATTGAGAATAATACCTTCTTTGTCATTTGTCCATACAGTTGCATTTTTAAATATCACGGCATTTTTTTTAGGCATAATATCGAAGCCAAATGCTTTATTTGGCGACCAAACCGTTGGAATATTTTTTTCATATGTAAGATCTGCAATCTCTTTAGTTTTATTATTACTGAAAGTAGAGTCTTTTTTGATTGTGAAACTCATAAATAATCCATCTTTATTTTGATAATTACCAAGAATAGTATTATTATCAATAATTTCACCAATTGCTCTAAATGAACCATCTTTTAAGCTAAAATTAATTTTATGTTGATCAATTGAAGTTTTTAAAGGTAGTGAATCTAAATATGGGATGGAAAGGCTAATAGCATTTCTTTTTTTATTTTTTTCTTTTTTTATAATAACGCTTTTACTTTTAAATTCATTAGAATTAAATGTATAGTATCCCTCTAAATCAAACATGCTTTTTTGATTTAAAATATGCTTTTCTCCTTTAGTCCAATTTTCATAAATTATAGCATCATTATTTTCAAAGACATCTTTTGATGCAATAAAAAAATTAGCAATCTTACCTTTCTCTAATGTTCCAATTTTTTTAGAAATATTCATTAAATCAGCTGGTCTTGTAGTAAGAGCTGATAACGCTTCAACTTTACTTAAACCGTTTTTAATTGTTAATCGAATATTTTTTAAAAAGTCATTTTTATTCTTAAGTCCAGATGAAGTAAAACAAAAATTAATTTTTTCTTCTGATAATATGACTGCATTATATGGAGATAATTCCCAGTCTTTTAATTGGGAAAGAGTGATCCATTCTGTTGATTCAGGATTACTCACATCATATGCTTTAGTGAAATCTACAGGAACAACTATTGGAAATCCAGTTGATTTAACTTCTTTAATTCGCTTATATTCTTTTCCATTCCCTTTAATAATAAAATCAATCTCAAAGTCATCAGCTATTTTATAAACTCTTTGATAATCTAAAACGTTATTAATGCTAAAAATCTGCGGTAATTTTTTTTGAAGGTTATAGTTACTATATGTTAGATTGGTTTGTTCTTCTTGAGAGTCATACCATTCAGCATCTAATAAAGTTTGTTTGATAAGAGCAATACTTCCCATAAGTGAAGTAGGATATCTTTGCTTAGAGCTACCTTTTTTGAATGAATAAAAACTTGCAGATTTTTCTGCAATTATATTTTCATGAGGGCTTTTGTTAGATAATAAAACAAAGCAACCAGTACCTCTAAATATGCCATCTTGCACATGTGTTAAAACAGAACCAAATCCCGAATTTAAATACTCTTTAGCTTCTTCTGAATTATTTAGATATTGTTGACTTGCATGTACTTCAGGATGAATTGCTTGATTCCAATGATACGCACCTGATTTATTGCTTTTATATTGTGGTCTTCTAGACTTTTTTTCATTTTTAGTTTTTTTAATTAATCCATAATCAGAATATAAATCAATAAATGAAGGATAAATATAATCTCCATTAACATTTTGAATTATAGCATTTTCAGGAATCATCACATTACTATCCGCCTGAATTATTTTATCTCCTTGTATTATTAAGGTTCCATTTTTAATATTTTTTTCAGGGCTAATAATTAAATTTGCGTTAATGAAAGCGTATGTTGGAATGAAATTATTTTCTACTCCATTTACAGGAAATGTTTCTTGCCCATGAATAGTAATAGAAATAAATATAAAAAGAAGAGTAATTAAATTAAGTTTCATTTTTAAATAAAGCCGTGAAATTACCAAAATTTTATTAAATAAATTTGTTTCTTTGTATTGTTGATAATTTATAATTAACTTTTTTAAAAATGAAAACTAATCAAGCAAATTTATTAAATAGTTTAACTTTAATTTTGATGCCTCTATGGGCATATTTTACCTTTGAAGGCACTATTGAAAAACCAGAACAATCAGTAACAGCATTTATTCCGCTTTTTTTTGGAGTAATTTTATTGTTGTGTAATACAGGAATAAAAAAAGAAAATAAAATTATTGCACATATTGCAGTTTTAATAACATTAATCACAATATTAGGCTTAACAATGCCTTTAAAGGCAGCTATTATTGAAGGAAGAAATCTTTCTATTTTTAGAGTAGCTGCTATGTTATTAACAAGTGTTTTAGCAATGATTACTTTTATTAAAAGCTTTATTAAAGCTAGAAAGAAATAGTATTTTTTATTCATGGAGAAGGCAATTCTAGTAGGCGTTATAACTCCGGAAATATCAAAAGAACAGTCATTAGAATATTTAGAAGAACTTGCCTTTTTAGCAAAAACTGCAGGAGCAGAACCAGTTAATTCTTTTACGCAAAGATTGCCATTACCAGATAATAAGACTTTTTTAGGTAAGGGAAAAATACAGGAAGTATATAATTATGCTAAATCACATAATGTATCATTAATTATATTTGATGATGACCTTACTCCAACACAAATTAGAAACATTGAACGTATTTTTGCAGATAAATGTAAAATTTTAGATAGGAGCAATCTTATACTTGACATCTTTGCTAGTAGAGCTAGAACAGCACAAGCAAGAACACAAGTTCAATTAGCG
>CESM01158792.1_pt1 | contig 11049 bp, 17 predicted proteins | sample 361421 | NCBI WGS metagenome assembly CESM01 (sample SAMEA2622219, study PRJEB7988) | marine metagenome | isolation source: saline water (ENVO:00002010), including | reverse complement strand
TTTCTTGTTGAAAATAATTTGATGATTTGTTTCCGTTGTTGACTCGTTTTATGTACCATTGTGAACCTTGATAAGCCAAAGGATAATCATATCCATCTTCAGCCCTGGCAAACCACTCCCCTTCCTTTAACAAATCATGAACCCAAGTCTTTTTCAAATCAATGAAGTCCTTTCTACATTCTTTTTCGGATATTTCCATGTAGGGTGGTGGATAGGTCATAGCAACCTTTGCCATACTCTCTTTTACATCCTCTTTATCGAATGTGTCTTTGATATAAGACCATTCCGTTTCATCAATGTGAAAATAGGGTTCTTGACCTTTAAACTTGTCGAAGTATTCTAAATACATTTATTCCCCAAACAAATCTTTAAATGCTTTGTTAGCGGCATCTGATTGTTGTGTTTTCTGTTTTACTTCCTCTTGTTTGACCACCTTTTTAATATGGTCTCCACGTTTCCATTGGTCAAACTCAATGTGTGTTGCCATCATGTCTGCCTGATGAAGTATATACGCAATATTGGTTTTTAATGCCCTATCAGGACTGTATCCAATATAATAACTCTTGTTAGCTTCTTCATATAATCCATCTGTCAACATCAAACCAATGTACTCTTTTTCTGTCATTGACACACCAAAGTGTTGTAATAGGAATAAGGCTCTATCAGTTACACTCATATATTGTAGATTACCATTATGCTTGTACACCAATCCTTGATTCTTCCTATGCCAATCTGAATCATTTGGTGTGTAGTAATTCTCGGCTAAATCACCGACCTTACCTAAGTCATGGTGTAGGGCAGCAAATACCAACTCTTCATCTGTAAAGTCAATATTTGCACCATTCTTCTCCCACAGTTCTTTTATCTGTAGGGCAGACGTGGTAACATGCATGACATGTTCCACATAACCACCAGCGTGGCAGTTGTGAAAATGCTCCTTACCACTTGCGGGTGCAAACATCATTCTTTCTTCAAAGTGATGATACATTTTAAGAAGTTTCCCTCTTCTATCATCAGGATAATCTTCTGGAAATGTGTCCTTGATAAGTTGTATCAACTTATTCCAATTATCTTGTAGTTGTTCAGGTGTTAGTTCTTTCATTTTATTTTTTCTCCTAATCGTTTATCAAATACTTTTTTTGGTCTGTTGACCAACTCATCGGTTTTCAACCCATGTTCTTGTAACCACAGTTTTCTCATTATTTTTGGTCTATAAGTGAATTCTGTTATGGTGCCTATATTATGACCGTGTGTTCCTTGTCCCACCATTTCTTTCCTAACCAATACCAAATAATCACCCCACCTTTTTTGTAACTTGCGGTGTTCTTTATTGTGAAACTCAGAATCCCTATACATGGCACAACCACCCTCTTGGAATGAATCCCAATGTGCAGAAAACTCACAGCTCTTTCTATTTATAAATCCCCTTGACAGATATTCAAACATGAAGTTAGCATCCTCACCGACCTCACAAAAAGTCCAATCTATATTATCTATCATGATGCTTAACTTCTTTCCATCTATGTGATGAATGGAGTTGAAAAAACAAATATCATCATGTGATTTCTTACACGGTGGAAGATTGGCTCTTCTGTGTCCAATGTGAATGTAACCCTCATCCATCCACTTATTAAATAACTCAAACATCTCATCAAAATCTTGCTCTGTCATTTGTCTTTTGGATTTATCCATGTTTGATTTTCTTCCCAAGTCCGAGTAATACTTTTGATTTCTTCTGTAAAAAATAACATCATCATCTATCATTGAAAACCTTATTTTACCAGCATGCCTACATATAAACTCACGAGTGGCTGCTATACCCTTTATTTTGCTAGGAGTTACCAATAGTTGGTCATCACCATACTTCTTGGTCATCAACTTAAATTCCTTTTTCGGTATGACAAACTTAACCATCTTTTGATACTTGTAAGGTAGATTGTCATAAGTTATCTGTATGTCTGTTCTACCCATTGTTGGTATATAAAGTGTTTCAATCATCTATAATTCCCTTTAGCTTCTTTTCAAATTCTTGTTCATAGTACCTAATGTCCTCTGTGGATTCTTTGTACTTCTCTTTGATTCTATTTAATCTTTCTAATCTAACACTTTCATCCCTTAATTCCAAGCACTTTCTTTGTACATCTTCAAATGATTCACACCTCTGCCATTCACTCTCGACCAACTGATTGTTCACATCGTAGTTCTTCCACACCAATGGTATTATATCACACGCAACTGCTTCGTTGTATCTTGATGTTAAATACTCATCGTAGCCAGGCCAGTTAAAACACAGAGTGGTCTTACAGTTCATCAAGTGTGGCACGATGTTCTCAAGTTTTCTCGTGAACTTCACATCCCTTTTGAATCCATCAAAATTACCGATGAACAATGTATCCAAATCAGACTTGTGTAAATCCTTCAAGACCTCGTGTCGAACATCACCACTTAAATCACCACCGACCTTCTTCTTTTTTGATGTACCCCAATATCCAAAGTCATGTATTTTAGCACCCACATGAAACTTCTGTTTAATAAAATGATATTTCAAACTGTGTAATCCACCCTTAAAATCACACTCGTCTATGGAGTGTATTTTAACATCATTATCAGGAAAAACATAGTCCCTATATAACTCCACACTATCGGCTCTATCGGATTGTAAAATTATAATTGTCTTGCCATCTATAACTTCTCGGATACCATTTAATAATTCATCACTTCGTTTTTTAACGATGCTCATAACCCTATCAGGAATATGAAACATGAACTCAGCCTCCGATGGAATCACCACATAATCTGAGTCCGCTACATCTTGGAATATTTTGGTAGGCCAAGCACTCGAAAAGGACAGACCAAAAAACTTGTAACTGTATTGTGGATTGTTATGCATGAATGAATTACACACATGAAACATACTGTCTGCAATAGATTGTAGTGGTTTGGTATATCTTTCTGATGACCTTATTCTTGTAAAACAAATCGTGGGTTTATCGTTGTTGAATTCAAAGAAATCGTTCATTTACCCACATTCCAAAACAATGCACCCTTAGTGGCATGTTTTTGTATGAATGTCCAAGCCTTTGAATCATAGGTTAGTGAACTCTGAAACGGTGGTCTTTCTGGCTCCTTGCATTCTTGATGAAACTGATACTCTGATTTATAGGTTTCAGCCCTACCTTGTTCTCGTCTTGTCGTGTTGTGTCCTATCCTAACACCATAAACCTTAGCATCAGGCCAAGCCGCCTGTAGTCCACGACTCAAAACACCACTACTCATCACCGTCCAAATTTCTTTGGGATTCACATCAAGACTTAGGGCAGTTTGTCGCATAGCCTCAATGATTATCGGATGGTCTCCACCGAATGGAATCAGATGTGCTCCATTATCAAAACAGTATTTTTTAGCCTTTGCCTGTATGTTGGTTAGGTATCCCATAGGAACTTCTATTATATTGGCACCCAACTCTTCAGCCGCATCCGACAACCAATACCGTTCACCTTGTGGTATTGTCACGGTACACTTTTTACCCAAGTCCTTACAAGCATAAGCCAGAGACAATTGAGCATATCCTTGTCTCGGTGAGGCATAGACAAACTCATCTATTTCTGGCTTTGATTTTACATAAACCGTGAATGCTCTTCGTTTAGTCCCACCGTCAAGCAAGTCATCACGAACAACTTTGATACCATCGTATTCTTTTATTACCGGTTTTGGTAAGTTGGTTTTGAAATCAATAGTATCTAATCCATAGTCAAGAAACTCCGTCACTAATCTCTATCTTCCTTATCTCTATCTTCCTTATTAGAAAGATTGTAATCAGCTGACTCCAACTCTAAATTACCTAACTCGTAATCACCCTCGTTTTGAGATGCTATTTTATGTCCAACATGGGTTTCTTTACCATCCACCAAACCTAAGATATCATCTAGTGTTAATTCAGCATTTTCTGAAGATAATTTCTCAGAGAAAACTTCTTTCTTTATTGAAGAATTTGGTTTTGAGCCTTGTCTTTTGACATATCCTTTGGCAAACAATTCATCATATATTTTTAGGAAATCTTCAATCTGTTTTGACATCACATTATTCAGATTCTTACCACTCATAGCATTCTTGTTATCAGCAAGATAGTGTTTACCGATTGCCAAATAGTTATCCTTGATGTACTTTTTAACTTCTTTGGTTAAACCACTTTTCCATGTTTTGACAAAATTAATCATACCTAACGGATCTTTGTTAGCTTTATATTCATCCCATATTGCCTTACCCTCATCAGATAATTGTTCACGAGTTGATTGTCTAAAATTCTCTTGTTGTAACCAAGCAGCTGGAAATTCTCTACTATCCTTTACTTTATAGACATCATTGTCTAAAGGATGAGCAGAAGTATTCAAGATAATTCTGAAATGAAAATAATTACGAAAGGTGGGTATTGATGCTGGAACATTCCATTTTCCTTTCGCTTTCAACACAGGCACTAAAGTGGCAAACTCTTTAGCAACGGTTTTAGCAAAAGTCAAAAACTCATCAACAGATTTAGGAGTCCAAAGGTCTGATGAAATTTTTATCATGTCATCATAAGCTTCATCGGTCATTTTTGGAACATCTGTCCAATTTGAACTCTTACTATGAACCCAAGTATAATACATATGAGATAAAAACCAAACCACACCCTTTCTCTTCAAATTATATGGTTTAGTTTTATTCGTTTCTAACTTGAAGATTGTTATGAAATCAGCGTAATCATTCAAGTCAGTAAATTTTTGCATTATGTAGCTCGGTGATATTGCTCTCCACTCATTAGCATTCCAATCATTACCAGTATTCATAAACCTAACTATGTCTGCTAAGTCTTCCATGTCTTCAAAACCAGTAACAAAAGTGAATGGATGTTTTTGTTCTAAAAAAGCATCTCGTATACCCTCATCCATTTTAGGAAACATTTTTCCATCAATTTCAGTAGAGGTTAGTGGTCTCCCATCCTCGAACATCAACTTAACTTTTTTTGAAAAGTTAATCGGACTGGTGATTTTACCAGAAAACCATCTTGTTAAACCATCGTCACGATGTTGACCATTTATCAACATCCAATCTTTACCCGCTTCCTTGTATCCTTGCATTTTAGCAATAAAGTCTTCTAACTTAGACTTATCATCTTGTAACTCTTTGTTTTTCTTTATTGATTTTAACTCGCTCTTTAAAACTCTGATTATCTCATCAATAGAAACTAAAACGAATGAGTCGATATGTCTATGTCCTCTGAACAATCCACCTAAGTATTTTTGAACTTGATCCTCTGTCCAATGGTCTAAGACTCTTTGTAGGAATTTCCTATCAATTGCGACTTTTGGTTTAAGAGCTAACCAAGTTTTCCAACTAATTGGTTTGTTTGTGGTTTTAATTGGGGTATCTAATATTGGCATTGTATTTTCTCCATGTTTTATGTATTGCTTACAGTATGTCCGAGGAACTTTCGTAATCAACACATAGATTATTGATTAATTAATATAACTTACAAATATTTTACATTAAAGTCAAGCACTTTTTTTATAAAATATAAAAATAGGTTCATACTTCATAGCAGTTCCACCTATCTTCACACTATTTTTCACATTTGATTGGTCAATGCCTATCATTGATGACATCAACATCTTTAACTTGCCTTGATATTCACCACCCAATGATTCGATGATATCGATGGAGTCTTGCTCCAATGGATGATAAGTATCCTTACCGATTTTGATATCGGCAATATTCCACAACAAATACCTATCGTTTCTCAAACTATTGAAAGCATTTGTCAATGTTGGTTTCAAGAAATTATCTCTCCAATCATGATACAACGGATAAGACCTGAATGATTGTTCCTCATCAGCACTATACTGTTCCCTATCGAAATAAGGTGGCGATGTGAAAGCAAAGTCCAACTTACCCTTGTACTGTTGGAAATCAGGATGGTCTCCGATGTGTTCTGAACCAATCTGAAAATAATGATATGTATTCTTTGGTTCTTCCCAAAATGGATTTGTCTCCAAACCATGTTCATTGAAGAAGTCAGCAACATACTCGTATCTTGATTTGTTAAGTTTTGGTATCCAATTATCTGTATTGGGATCACACCCAACATAATGAATTCTTTTCATGGAAGCCATAGCACCCAATATCCTACCACCCCAACCTGAACTCGGGTCATAGACGTTCAATGGTTCGTCTTGTTTGATGTGGTCGGTATACTTCTCGTATAATAATCTAGCCGTAAGTGGTGGAAAGTTAACAACGGGTTGTGTGGATAATGCTAACCTGAATGTCTGAAACATGGTTGGAAATAATCTCTTACCAATGTTGTAATATCTAATCATGTATACGTTATCTTTTTCTTTACCACTCTTGGTTCTTACGGTGTCGGTTAGTTCATCCACCTCAATGATTCTCTTTAATGTAGGACACCATAAGTTAGTCAGCATTTGCTCGGTAATCAATCCCTCTTCATGTAGTCTTTTGATTTCATCGGCCTTGAGATGAACATACTGTTTGAAATACTTGGTCTCGTGTGATTTGGAAATCCAAATCCTATGGTTCTTGAACTTCAAAGAGTTTTCACTATAGTATCGTAACCACTCTTCAGCACTCTCTCCGTTCCAATAAGGAAGTCCACCCTTCTTGTTTTCCTTCCTATCAAATGATATGGATTTACTGAATGCATACATGGAGTCTCTTCTGACACCTCGTCTCATAGCATTACGAAATATATCGAGGTTGTTTTCATCGGCAAACCTATCATAAATTGAAACACTTTCCTTACCCATTCCGATTTTGGTTTTCATCATGGTTGGAAAGAACTGATTTACACCAGAACCAAACTTATTGAAATTCTTGATTACATTTTCATTCCCATCATCATCTTTTTCAATAAAATCTCTGACTTTATAATCTCGTAGTTTTTTAAATGAGTCAATTATCTCATCACGGTTCTGACCGATTGCTGGTGGAATACCCTTTTCATCCCATTCATTAACGATATATTGTCGCACGGAATCAATCCAAACCCCTAGCTCCTCATCGCTCATCTGAAAAACCTCGTGGTAGGTGATGTTTATTTCAGCATCCAACAGACCACTCTTCTCATAATAGTATTTACTCACTAACAACCTCTTTTAGTTTACCTAACTTGGTGTGTCCCATATGTTTAAGGTATTCTAAAGCATCTTCCTTAGTCTCCGCTAGAAATATATAACCCTCATCAGTAGTCCACTTTTTATAGTGGTCGAACTGACCTTTACTGTTCTTCTTCGGCATCCATAGCCTCCTTGTATAGTTTATCAATTGTTTTATCGTTATTACCTTGTTTAATTAAAGCTTCCTTTCTCGTCATTATCAGTAATGGAACATCATCACCACTTGGTGGTCTACCCCACCCATCACACATTATTTTTTGTTTTAACCATTCTGATTTTTTCATAGTTTATTCCTTATGTATTTTCTAACCATAACTTAGTGATTTTTGGGAAAGAAGTCAAGCATAATTCTTTAATAACTTTAGCATATTCTTGTATCTCCCATTGTGATGTCTTTTCATCTCGTAACTCTACGAAGTTCATCACGGATTGAAATGATGCCGTCCAATATACTTCGGTGTATTGACTTAATGGTAACATAGCTCTTGCCTGTTCTTTCGCCACACCTAATTTTAACAAACTTTTGTAAGCATCTGTTGTACCTTTTAATGTGCTATTCCATATGAAATCAGCCAACTCTTGTAATTCTATCTCTCCCTCACTAGCTTGTTTATTATCTTCCGATTGTTTTCTAAATACGGATGGTATGTAGTAATCTTCAACAGGAACATACCTACCACTAATCTCATTCCAAGCATGGTCTTTGGTAGAAGAGTTGGATGTGGTCTCAATACCAACAACATGTTTATACCATTGTCTCATTACGAACTCTGGCGCCTTGATATGAAACTGAATCTGTAGATGTCTGAATGGTGAGTGGTGTTTGTGTTTTGCTAAATAACGAACAAGTCTTTCATCAGACTTATCCCATTTTGTTTTACGTTTACCGAATGATACACGAGCAGAGTTAACAACTGTTAAATCATCACCGAGTGTATCAATAACCTCTACAAAACCTTTATCTAAAACTTTCATATTACCTCAATGTTTGTGGAGCTGGTGGGAATCGAACCCACGTCCAAGTCGTTTTCTTCAATAAGTCGTTACAGCTTAGCCGGTTTCCATTGGTAGAAACCGGCAAACAACCATGTCTTGTTTTGTTCAGAACAAGTAACTGACAAGTCCGTTTTACTTCACACTTGCCGAAGAAGTTCGTTCAACTTGTTTTATAACCGAGTGTTGAACAACTCAGTATCTTAAGCGTAAGCGTAAGATTGTTGGTGAGCCAGACGTGTATCAGATACACGAACAGTATCAGATTTAACTGGTACATCGTACTCAGCTAAATGCCAATCTATCACCAACCCTTCAAGCGATTTATCGCCATTTGAGTTTGGTGAGTTTTATTTAAGAGTTTACTCAAACTCTGCTGCACTTAATTGTCAAATAACACCTGTCGAAACCTTTACAGCCCCAAGTTCTATAAATATACACATAATTTTTACAAAAGTCAAGCACTATTTAACAATCCATTACTTAATACTGCCAGAAATATTATTATCATTATTATCTCCGTCCAAGTGGGTTTGTACATCTTCACGTGTTAACTTCCTATTGTTTATTAAATTTCTCATTATATATGATATCCCTTCTATCCTACGAATCAAGCCATCGAGTTTTTCTTCTACTTTATCCATTCTATCTCTACTGGCAACATTCACATTCCAAACATCAGGATTTTTTATAACTTTTGATAAATCATTAATTTTCTTTTCGAGTTTTTTAATGTCTTTTGAGTTATCATTTTGGCTACTGCCATTACTTAGGGTGTCATCACTAAACCTATCAATATCTTGTTTAACATCTGTTTTGACAGATTTAAGTTTGTCCATACTTGACATAAATTACCCTTTAATACATTTTAAAAATCTTCTTATAATTCTCTTTATAATTTTTTTACTTTGATGATTTCTATGTATCATTAGAATAGCCTGACTCCGCACGACAGATTCTTCTAATTCACTCATTTTTTACCTTGTCCTCTTGTTTTCTTTTTAAATCGTTTACTGTTTACTCGTGTACTGAATTTAGTACCTCGACCATTACCTTGTCTGGTCTTCTTTCTGCGTTTGGTTTCTTTACCTGTATTTGATAATAAACTGCTTGACCTAGCCATTCAACACTCCCTTTATTGGTTTCTCTCTGACATACCCATCATCCTCAAAATGTTTTTTTAAGGATTGTATATTTTCCTCTGACTCTGATAATTGATGTGTCCAAGTGTGTATCTCATCCAATATCTTGGAGTGCTCTCCAATACCAACCGATTTCTGAAAGTACAACTCCAATGTGGCAATAGCCTCATCTCGTTTTGCTTCCCAATGTGATATAGCAGCTTTGTAAAAATGACTTCCTCCTCTCATGTTAGCCCCCAAATACCTTTTTCTTTTCACCGTGGTATTCGTAAGCGTGTCCATTTTCTTTGAGCAATTCGTTTACTGACTTCTCATGTCCCTTGATAAATAACTCTCCAAGCACACGACCATACTTACCACGACCATGTGAGATTATTGAAAACTTACCCTCGTCTGAATTTTCCAACAGGTCTTTCACGTAAGCTTTTGCTTCCAACCCTTTGGCTTTTTCTTCCAAATCTCTTGTTCTTGATTCCCAAGTATCAACTCCGTAGAATCTAATCCTTGACTTTACCCACACGTCAAATCCCAAATCAATCATAGCATCACATGTATCACCATCGACCACCCTAACTAACTTACAACTGTATCCGTGTTTTTTTACCTGTTTACCCATTACTTATCTCCAGTTCTTTTTGTCTTGTTTTAATACCGATTTATACTCTAACAATCTACCACAAGTTTTACAAGCAACAACTGTCGTAGATTCCGTGTTGGAATATTCTCTTAAATGCCTTTCAACATACTCTTCAATAGTTTTCCATTCTTCTTCATTGTTCACATTCAAAGCCTCATGGTCTACATCTTGCCCACAGCATTTAGTTAATTTTGGAGCTTTCCCATAATTTGGATTTTCTTTCCTCTTGAAATAATCTCTATCTAATGGTGTGTTTGCGTACTTGTTTATTTTCCCCATCTATGACTCAATAAATCCTTTTGTTTCTGAAACTCTTTCTTTAACTCTTTTTTCTTTTTAGCTTCACGAGCCAATAGAATCTCCTCTTGTGATCTACGTTTGGTTTGTTTCTTTGGTTTAACCTCGGTAGGTGATAGCGTTCCCTTTAGTTTAGGTTGTTCTTTTCCTTTATGATAAACTGTTCCATCTTTATCCACAAATTCAGCCATCCAATGCCAACCAGCAGGTCTGCCTGTTTTTACTCTTTGAGGTTTTTCCTTTTCAGGAAACATTTTGTTCATTCTAGCCAAAAGTGCTCTACTACCTATAACAGATTTAGCTTCTACACTTACGTTACGAACTGGTTCTCCTGTGATTTTACATTCCATATATGGAACACCATTGATGTGATAACCACCATTCATTTCAAAACTCCTTTCTTTGTTTTTTGATTGTTGTTTGTGTTTCATTACTCAACCTAATATAGATATATATAACTATATAAGTCAAGCAGTTTTTTCTTCAAATTCTGCTTCTATCAATTTCATGCAAATATATAAATCATTTCCATTCCTCAGAATGGTGTCGGCCAATCTATACTGAGACTTTAATTGGTCACTTGTGTATTGAGTTTCAACCGACACCTTTCCGAGAATCATATAACCCTCATCATTTATATTGATGATTTTTTTATTCATCCAATCTTAACTGAATGTTTTTTTGGTTTGGTAGGTTCAATCTTAGGAATTGATATTGATAACATACCGTCCTTAAAATTAGCACTAACATCTTCGCCATCTAAATGTTCACCTAAATTAAACGACCTCTTAAATGAAGAATGTTTTAG
>CESM01169372.1_pt1 | contig 11062 bp, 10 predicted proteins | sample 361421 | NCBI WGS metagenome assembly CESM01 (sample SAMEA2622219, study PRJEB7988) | marine metagenome | isolation source: saline water (ENVO:00002010), including | reverse complement strand
AGCACTTGATTGGACTGTTGAGCTCTCTAAGATTGCATCTCACATCACTCTTGTGCATAGGCGAGACGAGTTTAAAGCCGCTCAACACACTGTCAGTTTAATGGAAGGGCTAGTCAAAGAGGGAAAAGTTGATCTAATTACCAATCATCAAATTTCAGATGTATCAGGAGACACGCGTATCAAAAAAGCAGTGATAAAGGATAAATCTGATGCGACTCAAGAAATTGAATGTGATGAAATATTAATATTTTATGGTCTTAAAATGGAATTGGGACCAATTAATGATTGGGGCTTAAATCTTAACGAAAAGCAAATTTCAGTTAATACTGAAAACTTTGAAACTAATTTACCAGGCGTATTTGCGATTGGAGATATTTCGTACTACCCTGGAAAGCTCAAGCTAATTTTATCAGGCTTTCATGAGGCAGCACTTGCATCCCAAAAGGCTTTTGTGCGAGCAAAACCAGATGAAACATTGACATTTAGATACACCACTTCCTCCAGTGATATTCAAAAAAAATTAGGAGTTAAATAGTGTTGCAAAAGCTCTATGATAAATATGTTTGTCCTCATCTCATAAATTATGCGATGCAAATGAAACCATTCAGAAAACAAAGGAAAAAAGTAATTCCCTCTGCATCAGGTAGAGTCTTAGAAATAGGTATTGGTTCAGGGTTAAATTTTAATTATTACAACAAAGAAAATGTATCAGAGGTATTTGCTGTTGAACCAGACAGTATATTATTAGAAAAAGCTAAACAAAATGCAAAAATAAACAATATAAATTTGAACGTTCAACAACTTAAAGCTGAAGAATTGCCTTTTGATAAAAACTCATTTGATACAATAATTAGCACATACACGATGTGTTCTATTCCCGGCCTAAGCAGTGCAATGTCAGAAATCAATAGAGTTATGAAGCCAAATGGTAAATTTCTTTTTTCAGAGCATGGAAAATCTCCTGATATGAATGTCTTCAAGTGGCAAAAAAGAATGAATGGGGTCCAGAAAAGAATAGCCGGCGGTTGTCATCTAGATGTAGATATTCCAAATGAAATAATAAAAGCTAATTTTAAATTGAATAAAATTGATAGCATGTATGTTCCTGGGCCAAAATTTTTAAGTTATCATTATTGGGGCGTTGCTAGTCCCCTGAAATAAACTATGTTGATGCGACAAACTTTAGATTACGTTTTTTCAAACGCTGAAAAAAATAATCCAAAATCAATTTTACAAACGATCGATAATTTTGTTCTTGAAAGTGGTCAATTCTTAATGAACGTGGGTCCAGAAAAAGGAGAAATTCTTAGAGGCCATCTCCTGAAGTCAAAACCAAATAATGTCATCGAGTTAGGGACTTTTATTGGATATTCAGCAGTATTAATCTCGTCTACCATTGGAGAAAAAAGTAAATTAACTTCAATTGACTCAGACAGTCACTCTATAGAAATTGCGAAAGAACTAATCAACTTTGCTGGGTTAGATGATAAAGTTAATTTGATGCATGGGAGCGCTGAAGAAATCATACCCGAATTAAATTTTAATGCTGATTTTGTGTTTATTGATCATGCAAAGAAAAAGTATCTTTCAGATTTAAAGATTTTAGAAACAGAGGAAATAATTCTCAAGAATTGTACTGTATTTGCTGACAATGTGGGGATTTTCAAAGATGAAATGGCGGAATACTTCGATCATGTCAGAAATTCTGGGAAATACCAGTCTCAAAATTTTAGCTCGAAATTAGAGTATAGAAATAATATATATGACGCAGTTGAAATATCGATTAAGAATTAACTATTATGGAAAATAGCAATCATTTTAATGTCATTGTAATTGGTGCTGGAATATCAGGAATTGGTGCTGGATATTATTTAAAAAAGAATTGTCCAAACAAATCATTTTGTATAATCGAGGGAAGAGAGAATATAGGCGGTACGTGGGATTTGTTTAAGTATCCAGGAATAAGATCAGATTCTGATATGTTTACACTTGGCTTCGCTTTCAAACCTTGGAAAGAACAAAAAACAATTGCAAATGGACCTTCAATTTTAAATTACTTAGAAGAGACCGTTGAAGAAAATAACCTACGCGAAAAAATAAAGTTTAGTCATAAAGTCTTAAGTGCTAACTGGAATTCAGGCAGTCAAAAATGGGAGGTAAGAGCCGCTCATAATGAACAAGAAATACTGTTAACAGCTAATTTCCTTTTTATGGGAACAGGATATTATAATTATGATGAAGGATATACGCCTGATTTTAATGATCTTAATAAGTATGAAGGTAAATTAATACATCCTCAGAAGTGGCCTGAAGATTATGATTACACAGATAAGAAAATGGTTGTGATTGGCAGCGGCGCAACAGCAGCTACGATAATTCCTGAATTGTCTAAAAAAGCGAAACATGTCACAATGTTGCAGCGCTCACCTACATACTATTTTCCAAGTCCTGACGAAGATAGATTTGCAAATTTTTTAAAAAAAATACTGCCATCGAAAATGTCTTATACAGTTGTCAGGTTACGGAATGTATTTTTTCAGCAACTTCTATATAGAATTTGTCGATCATATCCTAAATATGTAAAACGAAAACTCATAGATGGAGTTAAAAAATTATTACCTAATCACGATATTTCAAAAAATTTTACTCCACGATATTATCCGTGGGAGCAAAGAATGTGCCTAATTCCAAATGGCGATTTATTTGAGTCAATACGAGAAAATAGGGCATCAGTAATTACAGATCAGATTGATCGGTTTACATCAAAGGGTATTACACTAAAATCAGGCCAAAATATTGAAGCTGATGTTGTAGTAACTGCAACAGGTTTAAATCTACAATCCTTTGGTGGCGTACAAGTGCATATTGATGGAAAGTTGGTTGAGCCCTCTGAAACCATGACTTATAAAAGTATGATGTTCAGTGGAATTCCAAATTTTGTAAATTCTTTTGGTTATATTAATGCATCTTGGACGTTGAAAGCAGATTTAACCTGTGAATATGCTTGTCGTTTAATAAATTATCTTGATAAAAATAACTTCAGTCATTGTGTACCAAGGGTTCCTGTGGATGTGAAAGCTGAAAAAGATTGGTTAGCAACCGAGTTTTCATCAGGATACATTCATAGAGCTATACATTTATTTCCCCAACAAGGCAGTAGGTCACCATGGGTAAACACACAAAATTATTTTAAAGATTTTTTTGGAATTAAATTTGGTCGTCTGAATGATGACTCTATCCACTTTTCTTAAGCGTCAGCAGTTTTAGCCATTTCTCTTAGCTCATACTTCAATATCTTTCCAGTTGAAGTTTTAGGTAGCTCAGTAAATATAACTTTTTTAGGACACTTAAAGCCAGCAAGAGTTTCTTTACAAAAAGATATTATGTCTATCTCTGTTACATTATCGTCCTGACTTTTTAATTCAATAAAAGCACAAGGAGTTTCGCCCCATTTTTCATCAGGTTTGGCAACTACTGCAGCAAAAAGAACTGATGGGTGCTTATACAAAGTATTTTCTATCTCAACTGAAGATACATTTTCTCCGCCAGATATAATGATATCTTTACTTCTATCTTTGATCTGGACATATCCATTAGGATGCATCACTGCTAAATCTCCAGAATGAAACCAGCCGCCTGACATCGACTTATCAGTTTCTTCTTTATTTTTAAGGTAACCTTTCATAACACAATTACCTTTAATCATAATTTCACCAATTTCTTCACCATCATTTTTGACTTCTTTCATGGTCTCTGGATTCATAACCGTAAGGCCTTCCATCATTGGAAATTTTACACCTTGCATTGATCGCAACTTTGATTGTTCCTCAACTGATAATTCATTCCATTCATCTTGCCATGCACACATCGATACATGACCATAGGTTTCAGTTAATCCATACACGTGCGTTACATCAAAGCCCATTTGTTGAACTGCTTCAAGGGTGGCTGCAGGTGGTGGGGCTCCGGCGGTAACAACATTAACTTTATGAGAATAGTCTCTTTTTTCGTCATCGGTCGCTTGTGCTATAAAGTTTAATACAATAGGCGCTCCTCCAAAATGCGTGACTTTATGATCAGCTATTGCATCAAAAAGATTTTTTGCAGATACATATCGTAAGCATACATTTGTTCCTGCCAAGGCAGTTAGTGTGTATGGATTCCCCCAACCATTACAATGAAACATCGGGACTACCCACATGTAAGTTGGATGCATGGCCATGCTAAATGCTGTAACTGAACCTAACGCCATTAAATATGAACCTCGATGATGATAAACTACACCTTTAGGAAGGCCTGTAGTACCCGATGTATAATTAAGAGCAAGTGAGTCCCATTCATCTTCTGGCAAACTCCATTCAAAATTTTCGTCCCCAGTTTTAAGGAAATCTTCATAATTTTGACTTCCGAGATTTTCTCCGGCACCTTCAGGATGGTTGGCCAGTTCATCATCAATATCTATAACTAAGGGTTTAGTTTTTATTTTGCTTAATACTTCCTTAATGGTAGGTGAAAGTTCATTATCGGCAATTACTACTTTTGCTTCTCCGTGCTCAAGAATATAAGAAATGGTATCTACATCTAATCTGATATTAATTGTATTAATTATCGCTCCAATCATAGGAATTCCATAATGAGCTTCATAAATTTCTGGAGTATTAAAGCATAAGACCGCGACCGTATCACCTTTACCAACCCCTTTTTTTGTAAGAGCGCTAGCTAGCTGTTTACTTCGCTTAAAAGTATCTGACCATGTATACCTTTTAGAACCATGAACAATTGATAGTCTATTTGGATAAACTTCAGCGGATCTTTGTAAAAAACTTAATGGAGAAAGAGGCGTGAAATTAGCGTGGTTCTTGTCTAAGTTAGCATTATACATATCAGTCATTAAAATAATCCTTCAATTTCACCATCATCATTTAAGTGTATCGCATTTGCAGCGGGAATTCTAGGCAGACCAGGCATGGTCATTATTTTATCACACACCACTACAAGAAATTCAGCTCCAGCCGCTAATCGTATTTCTCTAATTGGAACAATGTGATCCTTAGGAGCCCCTCGCAAATTCGGATCTGTTGAAAAACTGTATTGAGTTTTGGCAATACAAATAGGGTAATGACCATAGTTTTCCTGCAGCTCATCGAATTGTGATCTTATTTTTTGATCTGCAATAATATCCTTTGCTCCATAAATATCTTGTGCAATTTTCTGAACTTTATCCCACAGTTTCATTTTATCAGGGTAAAGGTGCTTTATTTTTGGATTTTCATCAGTTGTTACATCTACAATGTGTTGCGCCAAGGTTTCTGCCCCAGCTCCACCATTGCTCCAGTGAGTACAATTAAACGATTTAATGCCAAGCTCATCACAGCATTCACTGATTATTGAGAGTTCATTATCAGTATCGGTTATAAAATGATTAATTGCTACAGACACAGGAACTCCATATTTTTTCATGTTCGAAATATGTTGTTGCAAGTTCGATAGACCTTTCCTCAAGGCGTCTAGATTTTCATTTTTCAGTTCCTTTTTATCCATGCCGCCATGCATTTTTAAAGCCCTTACAGTAGCTACAATAACTATTGCAGAAGGATTTAAATTTCCTTTTCTGCATTTTATATCTAAAAATTTTTCTGCGCCAAGATCCGCTCCAAATCCAGCTTCTGTTACTACATAATCGCTTAGCTTAAGAGCGGTTTGAGTTGCTATAAGTGAATTGCAGCCATGCGCGATGTTAGCAAAAGGACCGCCATGAATGATTGCAGGATTTTCTTCTAACGTTTGAACAAGGTTTGGGAGAAAAGCATCTTTAAGTAGAGTCGTCATTGCTCCATCTGCATTTACGTCACGAGCTTTGATTTCTTTTTTATCTCGTGTGTATCCAATGATAATATTGCCAAGTCTTTTTTGCAGATCACTTAGACTTGTTGATAAACAAAAGATCGCCATAACCTCAGAAGCAACTGTAATATCAAACTTATCTTCTCTGGGAAAACCGTTTGCTATACCTCCAAGATTTATATTTGTATTTCGCAAAGCTCGGTCATTTAAATCTACAACTCGACCCCAAACTATTCGCCTTGTATCTATATTGAGATCATTTCCCCAATAGATGTGATTGTCGATCATAGAAGCAAGCAGGTTATGAGCAGATGTGATTGCATGAAAATCACCTGTAAAATGAAGATTAATCTTATCCATTGGGACCACTTGAGCATAGCCACCTCCAGCAGCTCCGCCTTTAACGCCAAAACAGGGGCCTAAGCTTGGTTCTCTAAGGCATACTAATGATTGTTTGCCGATTTTATTGAGAGCGTCGTTCAACCCTACTGAGGTAGTAGTTTTGCCTTCACCCGCAGGAGTTGGTGAAATGGCTGTAACCAATATCAATTTTCCATTTTTGTTAGTATTTTTCAATGTGTTGGTATCAATTTTTGCAATATGATGGCCAAACTTTTGAAGGCTATCTTCCTCAAGTTTTAGTTTTGAGGCTACCTTTTCAATTGGCACCATTTGATTTTTTCTTGCTATTTCAATGTCTGATAGAACATCCATTACTTCACCTCTCAAATTTAAGTCTAGACAACTTAAGAATTTTAATTCGTGGAGTCTACAAAAATGTATTGTAATACATCTAAATTTTAAATAGATTTCTCACTAAGGAGACTCAAAGAACGTTGCAAAATTAAGCCAAGCAACGTTACTTAATAATCGCGTGGCTTAAGCGTAAACACTTAGAATTTTTAATTATGGGAAATGTGAATTTTTCATTAGAGGTGACTACGCGGACCAACTTGTCTGAGCTACCCAAGCTTAATGACATATATGTAACATTCTTGCCGGGTACAAGTTACAAGGACGTCATTGAACAGACAAAAGCTTTATCAAAATCAGGTTTTAACGCAATTCCCCACTTTCCAGCTAGATCAATAACTGATTTAGACATGCTGAAAGATTATGTGGGTCAAGTTAAAGAAGCTGGAGTTAAGCAAGTATTAATAATTGGAGGTGATAGAGATATTCTTGGCAATTATCATTGTTCACTCCAATTGATTGATACAGGTTTATTCGATGGCATGAAAATTGGTATAGCAGGTCATCCCGAAGGATCTCCTAATATGAGCGATCAAGCAATAGATGAAGCAATGAAGTCCAAATCTTCATTTGCAGATTATATAGTTACGCAATGGACCCAGGATACAAATGCATTATCTGAATTTGTTAACGAAGCACCATTGCCCGTTCATGTCGGCCTTGCAGGACCAGCCTCAATGAAAACGTTAATAAAATTTGCTGGTTTTGTGGGATTAAAGAATACACTTAGCTTTGCTAAAAAAAATGCATCAAAAATTTTTGATTTACTAACGGTTCAAACACCGCATGATGTAATTCAAGAATTAAAAGGTAATGTAGATAATTTTCACATTTATGCATTTGGTGGAATAAAAAAAACAAGTGAATGGTTACAAAAGGAGAACTACTATGTCTAAAAAATTAGAACACAATACTACGGTCGATCAAAGTGATAGGCATGTGCCTTACAACTTACGTCAAAGTGGACCAACGAAAGTTGAAATGCTGATTTCTACAAGAGTCAGAAAATCACCTTATTGGCATAAATCAATGGAAGCTGGCTGCTGGAGAGCAACAGTTTACAATCGTATTTATCATCCCAGGGGATATGTAAAGCCAGAAGATGGTGGAGCGATGGTTGAATATGAAGCAATTAAAAACCACGTTACTATGTGGAATGTTGCTGTTGAAAGACAGATATGTGTAAAAGGACCTGATGCAGAGAAATTTACAGACTATGTGATTACTCGTGATGCCACTAAGATTTCACCGATGAGAGCAAGATATGTAATCTTATGCAACTACAAAGGTGGCGTACTTAATGACCCAATACTATTAAGAATTTCTAAAGATGAATTCTGGTTTAGTCTTTCAGACTCAGATATCGGACTTTATCTTCAAGGAGTAAATGCGGATAAGAGATTTAACGTTGAGATTGACGAAATTGATGCTTGTCCTGTTCAAATTCAAGGACCAAAATCCCTTGCTTTAATGAAAGACCTTATTGGTGACCAAGTTGATCTTGATAACATGCCTTTCTATGGTTTAGCTGAGGCAACAGTTGGTGGAAGAAGTTGTGTCATATCACAGTCAGGATTCTCTGGAGAAGCTGGTTATGAGATCTATCTTAGAGATGCTACTAAATACGCTGATGATATGTGGGATGCTGTTCTAGAAGCTGGAAAAAAACATAACTTGATGGTTATCGCTCCCGCTCACCATAGAAGAATACAAGCTGGTATTTTATCTTGGGGTCAAGATATGGACAATGAACATAATCCTTTTCAATGCAACCTTGGATATCAAGTATCTCTGTCTGGAAAAGGAGAATGGGCAAAGAAAGGTGACTATGTTGGAAAACAAGCTCTTGAAAAGATGAAAGCTGATCTTGCTGATGGTCACAAGCCTTACAAATTACAACTAGTTGGTTTTGAACTAGAAGGTAAGCCAATTGAAGAATATGCCCCTGACTTCTGGCTCGTATCTCCTGGTGATGGCGGTGACCCATGTGGTTTCATTACATCTCCTTGGTACCATCCAGAAAAAGGAAAAAACATAGCAATGGGCTATGTCCCTTTTGACGGCTCTTTGAATGCAAATGGATTCCCAAAGTGGGAGCTTGGAAAGAAATATAAAGTTCACCTGCCAGATATTTACGCAGACAAACCGGGTGAACCAGTAGATGCAGTAACTGTAGATGTGCCATTTACCGAGTCTTTCAATGCAAATACGAGAGAGGTTGTAAAAGGTTAAAAAATTATATCTTATTGGCGCCAAACCAATATAATGGGCGCCAGTAAGCTAATAATCATTTACAAGAAAGTAGAATCCTATGAAATTTTTTTCAGTTATATTTGTAATAATTTTTTCTTTATTTTCATTTTCTTCAATCGCTGAGATTACTACCAGATCTGATGTCTACATTTATCAAGATTTGATGGATATGAACTTGACCAAAAGACATCATATAGCAAATTTTCAGGACTTATCCGATTATAACTTAACAAAAAGATCTCATATTGAATTTTTTCAGGATATTTCGGATTATAATATTACAAAAAGAATGCATATAAGCAGTATTCAAAGTTATGTAGCAGAAAATTGTGATGTTAAATGGTCTAAAGGCTGCTTAATTTATAAAAATTAATTTTTAAGATTTATGCTGAACGTAAAGTTGGTGATAGCACACTTTACCATTTTTCTCGATAAAGTCTTGATGATATTCTTCTGCAGGATGGAACTTAACAGCTTCTCTTAATTCTGTAGCTACTTTTCCTTGATGTTCACCTGAATCATCAATTTGTTTGATTTTTTCCTCAGCAATAGTTTTTTCACTTTCTGAATTGTAGAATATTACAGATTTATATTGTTCACCAATATCTGGACCTTGTCGGTTAAATTGAGTGGGATCATGTATAAAGAAAAATTTATCTAGAAGTGCTTCATATGTAGTTTCTGAGTTATCATATTCAATTTCAACAACTTCAATGTGACCCGTGGTTCCTGTACAAATAGTTTCGTATGTAGGATTGTCAGTGTGACCACCCGAATATCCTGATATTACTTTTTTGACTCCTGGAATTTCTTCAAAGAGCACTTCAACTCCCCAAAAACATCCAGCTCCTAAAACTAATTTTCTATTCATTACTTAACATAAAAGTTTTTTTATATATGTTAAAGGTCAAAATTAAATATATTCCAAATAAAATTAATACTTGTAATGGATACAGAGATAAGCATTGGCAAACTTTCTAATCTGAAGATTTGGATTACTAAGAATCACAAAAGCACAGACGATTGGTCTAGGAGCAAAAAATTTATCATTATCAAAATAACTACACATGACGGAGTTGAAGGGTGGGGGGAAGCATTCTCTATTCATCTTAGAGAAAAGGCAATTGCAACAATAATAATAGAGTTGTTTAAAGAAATATCAAAAATCAAAAACTTATCAATAAATTCACTATATAATAAAATATCTTTATTAAGTGATAATCACAGAGGACTAGATTTCAGTTCTGCCACAAGTGCAATTGAAATTGCAGCTTGGGATATAGCTGGTAAATTGAAAAATCTTCCTCTGAATTATTTACTAACAGATAATCCTAAGCCTGATGTATCTACCTATGTTACTTGTTGGAGTGATCTAAGAAAAGATGAAGGAGATTACTTAGATCGGGTAGAAAAATATTTTGAAGAAAAATATGGAGGTATTAAAATTTACCCATTATTTGAAAATACTTCAAACTCAGTTAATTTTGTCGAGAGAGTAAGAAAAGTAGTGGGAATGGAATATCCTCTCATGCTAGACTTAGCTATACCTAAAGATTTAGATCAAACAAAGACCTTCTTAAAAGAGGTATCTTTTTTGAAGCCTTATTGGATTGAAGAGCCGGTTGACGGAGAAAATATCAGCCTACTCACCGAAATTAAAAATGATTTTGATATGAAAGTTGTGACCGGTGAAAAACAGAGTGGCCTCCCTCATTTTAAAGAAATTATTAAAAGAGATGCGGCAGATATACTTAATCCTGATATTTCAGGAATAGGAGGAATTATTGATATGCTTTACGTTTCAAAGGAAGCTTTAAATAATGATATCTCTATTTCTCCCCATTGTTGGAATTCTATGTCTGTTTCCGCATCCGCAATGCTTCATGTTTGTTCAAGTATACCAAATTCCGAAAAGGCAGAAATATTCCCTGATTACATTGAATTCTCAAAAGAGTTTTGTGAGTTGCCTTTTAATATCGTAGAGGATAAAGCAATACTTAATCAGTCTGCTGGACTTGGGATGGCAATTCATGAAGATATTTTATCAAAGTTAAGTATTTATAGGATGGATGAAAAAAATTAATGACCGAAGCAAACTATCTTTTTGATAAAATCTTTAAATCTAATGAAACTAAAGAAAAAATATTTTTAATTAATGAGAGTAAAAAGTTAAGCTACATTGAATTTCATGAGGTAGTTAATAAAATCTCTA
>CESM01065056.1_pt1 | contig 11066 bp, 15 predicted proteins | sample 361421 | NCBI WGS metagenome assembly CESM01 (sample SAMEA2622219, study PRJEB7988) | marine metagenome | isolation source: saline water (ENVO:00002010), including | reverse complement strand
TGCGCGTTCGGGGAATCGAACCCCGGGCCAATCGTTGGAAGCGATTTATTTTACCACTAAACTAAACGCGCATATGCACCATCGGTGGGGCTCGAACCCACGGCCACCAGCTCACTCTATAATTAAAAGGCTGGCGCTCTACCGACTGAGCTACGACGGTACTTGCTTACACTAGGACTTGTAAGCTCCTAACTCGTTAAACGTCTTATCTTTAATACATTAAACTAAGTTAGTTCGTCTTTGTCATTATATTGAAAACAGATTATGGTCCTAGTTTATACGGGTCACTTGATTTACGACCCTGTGAGAAAATGGTATTGTTTTTATGCAAATTATTTCTCACTACCGACTATACGGCGTCGCTCCTTAAAATATAATCCGTCGCCCCTTTTCACAAAAATAAATGTTGCCATTTAAATAAATGTGGGGATACTCATTTTTAATATCATCTTTAACATTCTGGCTTTTCTTTATGTACCAACTCTACTTTTTTACTGGGACTAGGGAACAAGGTGCTGTGAGCCCTGATATATTGTTTATGATGTCTATGTTTTTATCTATGATAGCGGCTCATTATTCAGGATTATTTTGGATAAATCAAATCATGTTGCTATCAGGTCTTTCACTTATTACATTGGGAAGTCGCTCCGAAGATTATTACAAAACTTACGTAATGGTTGGAATAGCTCTGTGTTTTGTCTCTGTCTATTATAGGCAGAGTCTTGGGCTAGGCAGCTCTTTTGGTATTTCTAGCACTCCTGCTAATATTTCTGGAATGCCACTGGGTCAACCAGTTTATGCCGCAACCCATCTTAATCACAGAAACTTAATGGAAAGACCAGTGTCCAGCAATTATGCTACTTCTGGCTTTCCTCTTCAAAGGAGGTTTTAGACTCTTTTTTATATGATTCTCCTTAATGATTGTTGTTAAATTAATTTACGAACCACTGACGCGTGCGTTAGAAAACTATATAAAGGTATGAATTATTTAAGAATTAATAACAATGTCCGAAACACAACCCCACGTTATGTCCCCAGCCGAAGGTGAGCCTCTCCCAGTACCCCCTCCAGCGCCGAGACCTTACGATCCTTCTATGGAATTTCCTCAAGACATGGAGGATGCTATTCGTGACAAGGTAGATCGTGAGTGGAAGCCCCGTCCAGTAGACCTAAATCTGGAGAAAGACAGCTTTCTGCCACCGCATCAGAATTTTGCATTGATTAGTTTCTGTGGTCCCACTCTTCCGCAGAAGCACGAATCTTTCTGTCTTAAGATCAAGGGAGTTTTCGAGACCGAGGAAAAGGCGAAGGAGTGGGCTGACAAGGTTCACAAGATGGACTCCACCTTTATTATGACGATCATTCCACTTGGCGAGTGGGGGCTTTTCCCACCCGACCTTGAGAAGTGCGGCGATCAGGTATACGTTGACGAGGAGGTTAACAAAATCATCAACGCCCACCAGAAATCTCAGGAGGCAGCAGCACAGATTCACGCAGAGCGTAAGCAGCTACTAAAGTCCCAGCCCGATGTGAACAAGGCTCTTCAGGCTCAGGCGCTTGCAGAGGAGGAGAGTAAGCTAAAGAACTTGGACCAAACCATCAGGGATCTAGAAAAAGAACTTGAAAAACGCAAGGCTCAGCTTGAGGAGCAGGCTGCTGTTGTAACCAAGCAGGCGGAGGAACTTGAGCTAGAACCTGTAATTCCCTCTGGTGACAATGGCGTTGAGGAAAGCAAGGAGGAGTAAGCAAAAAAAATGTGGGCTACTTTTAACAACCATGTCCTCCCAAGTTACCACCGTAGACGAAGAAGCAAAAATCGTAGAACAGCTAGAAAAAATAGAAATCACACCCGAACAAGAGAAGCCAGTATCCAAAATGGGCGGACTCTTAATGAAGGCTCACAAGACTGGTGAGCTAGAGGCAAAGGTCGATGCTGCAGAAGCGGCTGTAGAGACAGTAGAACTCGATACCGCCAAAGAAGCCGGTGCCAAGGTCGAAGAGACTTCCGAAGCCGAAAAGACTGAAGCGATAGAAGTAGCCGAGACACAGGCTGCGACTGAGGCTAGTGTTGAGACAGCTCCCGTCGTAGAAGCGGAAAAGACCAAAGAGCCCGAGACTGCGCCAGTCGTAGAAGAGGAAAAGACCAAAGAGCCCGAGACTGCGCCAGTCGTAGAAGCGGAAAAGCCCAAACAAGAATAGAGCGCTAAAGCTATGCTAAAGGCGCTTAAAGAAAAAGCCCTGTAATAAACTGTGGAAAGGTCCACACACACAGCTCTTATAGCTCAGTTGGTTAGAGCATCTGTCTTATGAGCAGAAGGTCGCAGGTTCGAGCCCTGCTGGGAGCATTTAGCGCCGTAGGCGTAAAAATAAGACCTTAATCTTTATTTAGATTAAAGTCTTTTTTTTATTAGTTACTTAGGTAGTTACTTGTCATCAGAAGGCGGTGCGCTAGATATTATCATGTTCGCTATTCTTTTAGCTTCACTCTTTTGAAGCCTATTAAACAGGTTCCTTAAACACTTGTTACACAACTTAGAATAAGGAGGTACCTTTACTACACCGTCTCTCTTCATATCCTTGAGAACAGATTTCATTGCCTTAATGTTGAGAGGTCTGCTAATGATTGTTGTGCTTTTAGTCATAGTTAATCACTCAGGGGTCTTTCTTTTAAGTCACTTTAAAAGAATTTAGAGACCGCCAAGCTTAAGCATATTGGTCGCGTCTTTGGGCATTACGCTAAGTACAAGACCGTAGATCATGTCTACGTTGTGGTGTACTACACGCATGAGGGCGAAGAAGAGCCATAGAGCTACCATGCCACGGATGGCGGGCATGTACTCACCAGCCGAAAGAGTGTTATCGGAAAGATCTACATCGATGCCGAAGTAGGTCTTGAGGAGCTCGGAGTTCTTTACGAACTTGCTTAGAGCAGCGGTGAAAAGGAAGGAAACAAGTACAGATGTTACTAGTCCAGCGGCGACAGTTACGAGCATTGTGGTAGTGGATCCCATATTTTGGAGTTGTTAATTAAAGAAAATATTTTATTTTTTCCTTGGAGTTCGTGTTTTTTGTGTACCTATTTTATTGATAACCATAGGGTTTTTGGAGGTTGGGTTATTTTTTTTCTTATCGTCTTTAGCATCCGTTTCTAAATTGTGTTTGTTGTATTTCCATAGATCTGACGAGCCTATTTGAAATATTCTTCCTGGCTTGGCTCTGTACCAGAAAACACAATCCTCAATATTTGTACTTTTTGAAGTATTATCGAGGACTAAAGCATCGTAGCCTTCGGTACAAGTATTCATCACCTGTCTGAATTGTTCAAATGTGGGAAATATACCGAAATAGAATTGCCACAGTTTCTTTTGATTGTCAACAACGTTTTCTCTTAAACAAAACACAAAATCTATATTTGTCCTTAAATCTGGACCTATTCCCATACAATATTGCATCGTCAGCAAAAACATCAACTTCCAGTGCCTACCATTCATAAAAATCTCAGTGATATTACGATCCTTCATCACTTTCTTGTCATACATCATGTCATCCAACAAAAGAAAGGCGTGCGCTGATACAGGGTCAGCCTTAACTGCCTTCTTTTGTCTTTCCACTATTTTCTCTATTATCACAGGGTCAAAACGCCCGTGAATAAAAATAGGAGGGACATGCTGTTCGTAATAATGATTACCCTCTTCCGTTGCGCTGATAACGCATCCTATAGGTATTTTTTTAATATGATACAATATATCTGCAACAAGTGTAGATTTACCTGTGCCTCTTTTACCTATAAAAACGCAGGTGGGAGGACCAGCAGAGAGCCTTCTTTTCTCTATAACCCTGGGGTCAAATTTAGTAATAGATAACTCCCTACTCATTTATTTAATAAGTAATAGCATTAGTTATTTCGTGTTCAAGCCGCAGTTATTTCCCCCGGGTTATTCGTCGTTTGAGAAGAGAAAAAATTACGACCTTCTAAAACATGCGGCGTTCCTATAACATTGTCTACCGCTACAGTGCCAGATGGAATGTTCGGCTGTTTTTTAATAACTGTTGTAGTACCATTCGCAGAGGTTTCCGTGATAGTTTCCTGAGAATCACTGGATGGTGCTATCATTTTACCGAAGCTCAGAATACCTTCTCCCTTTGTTACATATACTTTATACATGGTATAAGCCCCTATAGCACAAGTTGCCATTATTAAATTAGACCTAGTGTTTTCGTCCAGCTTAGTATCTTCTGAAGTATCGGGATCTTTAACGTAAATCCAATAAATAAGAAAACAGCAGGCTATAACCCCGTAAATAGTATCATCCATATTGTTATATTTAATTATTAATTTATAATGTCCTTAGCCGCGGCTTTTAAGGTCCGATAGAATCGTCAGAGTCCGAACCTTCCCACTTTGCTGATTGTTCCGGCGCTTGAACTTGAGGTGCCGGTTGAACTGGGGGCTGCGGTGGAGAGTAGTGCTGCGGGGCTTGAGGAACACCTTGCTGAGTTGGAACTTCGGGAGCAACAGGGGCATCTGGTGGTGGTGGCGGCGGTGCGCTAAAAGCCGAAGGTTCAGGTACATTTCCTCCGTTAGTTTCTCCAAAATGAACCCTTTTGGGGGCATCATCGTCATCGCTATCGCTGTCTGACATAGGACCCGAGGAAGGTCCTGGCGCAGAGTCGTCATCCGAGTCAGGTTCGGGGCTTTCTTGGCTGGCAAGGGAAGCTGCGTCGTCATCGTCGTCCTTCTTATCTTTCGTAGCCTTGTTGTCTCCTGAATTCCCTGTTTCTGAAAGGTATTCTTTCAGAATTTCTTGGATTGGTAGCATATCTCTGATAGCTTCTTGGATGCTTTCGGATACAACTTCTTGCTTCTTCTTCTTGTTTTCTCTCTTTTCTCCGTAGGAGATTTTGTGCCAAAACATCATGGGGTCTTGGAATATGTTTTCGGCACATTGGATTAGGGTTTTGTGTATGAAAGTGTCTCTGGAAGGTATTTTAATGTGGATGTCCTTTTTGCCCTCGGAATCGAGTCTTACACAGGACAATATCTGTATGTTACTAACGAAAACAGCAGCGACGTGGTCCATAAGAGAAGGGTAACCAGAAATTATTTTCTTGCATTCTCTTTCTACGCTAATGTTATTCCAGTGGGGTATTTTTTGTAAAGCTTCCTGAAATATTGCTAGAGAATATTCCTCTTTTTCTTCTCCGGCTTCATCTCTGCATTTTTCGTAAATGTCTTCAAATATTTCTAGAATCCGAGGCATTATTTCTTGGACTAGCTGGTAGGTATATTCGTCTCTAGCCGCCGTCCATTCTCTAGAATCTGACATTATTGATAATACCTTATAGTTAAAACCAGATTGTTTTGACGCAACAAAATAAAAATGTCGCCTTTAACTAAATGGAAACCGTAGAAATCGATTTCAGTAAATTGAGCGGAATATACCCACTTTTAGAAAAAAACCACGAATGCGCAGGAACACTAGTTATTAAAGGTCAATGCGTTGAAAAATTTACTATGAGCGCCGGAGAAAGTGATTCAGTACAAACCCCGCTTTCTCGTTTGAATTGGCATACACACCCCCTATTCTTATACATAAGAGAGGACGTATGTTGGGGGTGGCCATCTGGCGAGGATATGAGGGAAGTTATTTTTTTTAGTCTAGGTGGAAACAAGGCGCATTTAGTTTTTTCAGCTGAAGGTGTATACATACTGTCCGTAACAGATTGTTTCAGAAATTGGCTGAAAACCATTAAAGACCCGTGGAAAAGAGGGCTAATTATCTCCTTGTTAGAAATGGTGTTTAAAAGTACACACAATCTTAGAACGATTGAATACAACAAACTGTATCCTTTAACACCTAATGATTGGATTAAGATGGTAGAAAAAATGAGACTCTCATACCTATTCAAACGTACCCAAGGGTCCGATCCTTGCGGAAAAATAACTTGCTCCAAAATTACAACGCACCAGAGCGGCGATAAAAAAAATACGGCTATGCTTCTACAAGATTACGCCGATAATTACGAAGGTGATTCGCTAACCATTTATAAAGTCGCTAAAAACGGCTCTATAAGAGGCACCAAAGAGGTGGCAATGAAAGATGCCCTAGAACAACTAGGAGAACTTTCCGAAACTTTAGGGAAAACCTGCGCAAAAGAATCTAACGCCAAGATTTACAACATAAAGTTTTTTAAGAATTCTGGGCTACCTAATGATTTATTTCAACTTCCTCCAGAAAAGAGAAAACAAATCTACAAAACAGATGGGGAAAAAATAAAACCCCCCAAAAATAAAGCGAAAATATAACTTTAACGCCAAAGGCGTAACAGCGTTTTTAACGCTAACGTTTGTAAGGGACTTCTTCGTGAATGAAGGGGTCCTCCTGTGTATTTTGTATTTCCAAGAGTCTTTTTTCTATGGCATTTTTTAGTTGTAGAAGTGCGTCGATGTCTTCGGCGTCTAAAAGTTCCAATTGAGTATCTATAAAGTCCCGGATCCATTTTATGTGATATGGTTCATCGGGACTTGGTGGTTTTGGTTTTTCTTCTTTCCACAATCCGTGGTGCATTTAATAATTATAATACTTTTTATTTTTTAAACTCCGTCCATGACTCCATTCTTGCAGTTAGTTCTAGAATCTTCTGGTTTATTACCGTACCCCCCAATGAGTTTCATTCCAGTTCTAGGGTCAGCGTACGATTCTACAAGTTTATTGTAGTTAGTGTTAGTCTTACCAATCTTAATCTCTGGGTTAGTCGCCATGCTGACATTGGGTCTGTCCGCTACATCCGCCATAGCTCGGATGTCATTAAGCTGATACCCACCGACACGGACCTTAACGGAAGCCAGCTCATTTGTTCTACCTGGGTTAGGGCGATCGCCCGCATCAATTAAGCTTCTTAAGTTATTTCTCTGTCCTTCTGAGTAAGTATTTTCAGTACCTTGGTTTACAAGTCTCCCACCAAGATTTATAGTGTCCGTATTAGTAGTTTCCCTGTGTCCTTTTCGCATAGCATCACGAGTCGGTACAAGGTGTCCGGAATTTCCCCGTGCGCCTAGAGCTATTTGATCCTGCGAGAAGAGTTCCCTGTTTGTTGTATTAGCGGACTGGCTTATTCTCGAACCGGGTCCAAATGCCCCCAGTACACCGGCAGTCCCTGTTACGTTGATAGCAGGCAGCTCACCGTTGTCCGTGTAGTTGTCATTTAAGTAGTATCTTCCGGGACCGTCATTGGTGCCAGTTATTCTGGAATTACCCATTGCTCCTGTGGGTAGCCCCGTCCTTATGCTTTTTTCCCTGTCTAATCCGGTTTTAAAGTTCTTAATGTTGTGGTTGAAGCCCTCTCTCTGCAGGTCGCCTTCCGGGTTAGTTAATCTTTTTACTTCACCGGTGATGAGACCTGGGTAGTGTGTGTCTATGTTTGGTGTAGCCTGACCTCTTTTGGTTTCCGGTCTTAGCATTTGTTCTGTGTTATATTCTCCGGTGAAGCGGTGTCCGCCGGGACCTCCCCTGGTTGCGAACAATTCGAGGTCTTTCTGGTTCGATTCGTTACATTTTTTCACAACGAAGCTGCTTCCCTGATACTTGCTAACAACATCCGCATCGCCCGAGTCTTGAGTAAAGCTCTCATCCTTAGCAGGGCGGAGACCGCCAGAGTAAGGTATCTGACCGGTAGCCTTCTTTCCGAGAGCAAATTTGCCAGGTACGAATGTTTTGGGATTTTCTTGCGCAGTACGAACCTTTCCGTTGATAACAGCCCTGGCATCATCGATGGGTCTGTACATCTGATGGAAACCTCTGTCGCTAACGTTCTTATCACCAGGAATGTTAAGACCTGGACCTACCTTTATTGTTTCCGTGGAACTTAGATCGGGTCTCTTTGCGGTTACGTCCTGGAAGCGATCCATGTCGGGGCGGGTAAGCGGAGAACCCCATACGTTATTTACCACAGATTCGTTTATTCCAAATACACGGGATTCTGGATCGCGGTTACTTCTGGAAGGTCTGGTAAATGGATCATTCCCGCTAACCTTATTCATATTGACAACAGTGGAACCTTCGTCTAAACTGTTCCAGTTGCCCGAGGCGACACCTGTCCCCACCATATTCTGGGTGTGTCTCCCTCTGAAAAAGGGTACGAAGTTGTTGTGTACGAAATCGTTAAGAGGTTGATTCTGATAGCGGGTGGGGTCTCTGATAATCTGCGGTTTCCCGCACGAATTGGGTACGGATTTCACGATATTTTGAGCCCTTTTATAGTCCGGCACCTTCTCCTGAAGTCCGGCATCTTCTATCTGTCTGAGAACTGCTTTAACGTCGGTTAAAGTGCCCTCTTTTAGCATAGTTTGCAATCTTATAGTTAGAAATTCTACACTTCTCGCCACAGCCGGATCTATACTGGCATCTGTTTTGCTAGTTTTAGAAGCGGCTTCTTCTGGTGTCTCGGATGTGAAAGTATCCCTAAAAGAATTTAAATAAGCCAAAGCACCTGATGTACCAATCACAGCCATAGAGACGAAATCCATGCTTGTGTTTGGTATGAGACAATATTTTTAATTTTCGATAAAATTATTTTGCTTAATTTACTTATTTTCTACTAAGGGTATCCTTTACGAAATTCCTTGTAGATAACCCCCCTCTCTCGTCTGCTGTCTGTTCCACAATAATGTTGTAATCCTGTAGCTTTTTTGAGGGTAAAGTTGTTGCTGTGGAAACTGGCTTAACAGTGCAACACATTCTTCCGTAGTCCTTTTCTGTCAGGTGTCTTTTTGGTTCTCTGGTAACCGCCCTATCAAAACCTACATTGTTAGTCTTTCCTTGAAAAGAGTAGTAGTTGTTTTTGTTGCTTGTACCTTCTCTGGTATTTAAACCGCCTCTTATAATTTTTGCGCTCTTGGTTTCGTACTGTTGGAGATTTAACTTAGAAGTCATGGTTCTAGAATCTTCTACTTCCTTGGGCGTCACCGCTGTTAGAAACTTTCCCATATTTTTAAGTTGAGATTCTCCAGAAACTTGGGCTCCGCTAGGTCTAAGATTCCTGTTAGAAATTCCAGTCTTGGTTGTAAATTGGATGTCATCTACTAACCATCTGAAAACGCTCGCTGACTGCTTTTCTGCTTCTGGAGCAACACTAGGCATTATTAACTATAATATAGAAATTTATTTATAGCTCCCTGTTTTCAATCAATCGGTTCCTGGTGGAAGCACCCGCCTGGTTCTCGTAAACAGGATTGTTCCCAACAGCCTTAAAATTAGGGACGGGTGTAGAGATACCGGAATTTCCGTAGCCAAACTCAAAATCCTTAAGAACTACATGCTCTTTTACACCATTTAGTTTGGGTTCTATAAAGTTGTATCGACCATAAGATTTCTCAGTGACCTGCTGCATACTTTTACTACATCTAGGGACACCGCCGAATCTAAGATCGCTAGATACACCAGCGTTACGCCTGTCGGCGTTTTCGGAGGCAAGATACCCGTGGGATACCGGAAGCTCAAAAGTCGCCGGAAGTTCATTTAACCTTGAAGGTAAAGCCCTGGTGTCGCAACAGGAACCAGTAGCTCTTAAGTTTCCGAAATCGGTGAGTTCTTTTGGAGCTGCACGTGGAGCATCCTGGACAAAATAACGGAGTGGCTTTTGTCCCACTAGCTGACTTTCTTCAAGACCAATAACGGTCTGCTGGTTGACTTTAGTTACTGTGGACATTAGTTATTATTAGTTAATATTTTTTTTTATTTTTACTTCGGGTCAAGATAAAGACCGCTTCTTCTTGCCTCCCCGTAACCATTATTCGGGTCGCACTGCTTTGTATAAACAGTGTATGGGTTGCCTAAGTGAGCAAAAGCACTCCCCTGTTTACAATAAGATGCGGGTCCGTGTCCTTGTCGGAATAGTTGATTAGCATGATTTCCTTGGTCGTCGGGAATTTTGTAAATTTGTCTGGAAAAATTTGAACCGTAAAACTCGTCGCTGGGATCCATAGGAATATTGTGGGTTAATGCAGCTTCTATTTCCGGAGATATACCTAGAGCATAATCGCTCAAATTTTCCCTAGTGTCGTCTTCCGCCGGGGGGTTTGATAACCAGTCTTCGCTGTTAACAGGGCATCCTAATACCTTAACAGAATTGAAGTCTTCCTGAAAACCTTGAGAAGGCTGTGTTCCCAGAAGCCTGTTGTTTATAGGGTTATGTATATTTATAGCAGGTTCGTAACGTTCTGTGGGGCTTTCTGGTTCCGGAGTTTTAGTCTCTGTTTTACTTCCAGACATAAAAATGTAGAGAACCATAAGAATTGATATGAATGCTATCGTTCTTTTCAGACTCGCAGAATTTTTGTTAGTAATAGATGTAGCCACGCTAATCATTAAAGCTAGTTTAGTAATGATATTTATTTGAGCATTCATAGTCCTGCCTATTGGATTGATATCTAGGGAAGCTAATTCGCAAATGTTGTCTATCCACAGTTTGTCAGACATTTATTTAATAACTTAGAATATTATTTTGAGCCGAATCTTTTTTTTAGTTCATCTGCCACCGAACGTTTTCCGCTTCCTTCCATCATCTCCTTGTGCGAAGCTGGTTTAAACTCGTCCCCTGTATTGTACACTTTTTTTAACAGGTCTGCGTCGAAACTCACGTTGATGCCCAAATTTTCGTATCCTATTATTAGAAGATTTTGGAAATAACTCCAGATTGCTTCTTTAGTTGTTTTTGATGCACTGTGCCAGTGTTTTTGGAACATATCCATTCCTGCAAAATCGGTGGAGTTTTCCTTTATTATATTGTCGAATTTCTTGTTTTCCAGAAAGAAATTTTCGTCTTTTTCGAAAAGTGCTTTAGAAAAGGGGTGTATTGCACAGACCCACCAAGTAACTGGCAATCCTGAATTTATCTTTCTTACCATCTTAAAAGCATCTTTCAACAAGTAAATTCCATCCTCTTTGGGGAGAAAACGGTGAATCTTTTCCAAGAACTCTTCGTACATATCATTAAATTGTCTAGAAGCCATAAAATATAACACAGTTATTCAATGAAGTTCTTTTTTTTTAAGCGCTTTTAGCGCA
>CESM01071289.1_pt1 | contig 11068 bp, 10 predicted proteins | sample 361421 | NCBI WGS metagenome assembly CESM01 (sample SAMEA2622219, study PRJEB7988) | marine metagenome | isolation source: saline water (ENVO:00002010), including | reverse complement strand
AGAGAACATTAGAGGGATTCACATGTCCGAAGAAGATATCATCACAATAGCAGCACAACACATTACCAAAGGAGACTTCATGGGGGCCATGGAAATATTTGAGAATCACGTTAATGACAATCCTAAAGATCCTGCCGGGTATCACGGATGGGCAGAGGCAGCAATGTTCGAAATTCAAGAAAATGGCAATTTCGATGAAAAAGGAAATGACAGAATAAATGAGGGAAAAGTACAATCATATCTTCGAAAAGCTGCTGGTTTAGAACCAGATAATGCTGAATATCAGGCTGCGTTTGCCAATGCTCTTGTTGAGTTCGATCGTGTACCTATGGCTGTTCGTGAATTTAAGAAACTAATTGAGCTTGGTAAGAAAATAGAAGATGTTGATGTTTCATTCCATCTTTATGAAGCGGCTAAACAATTAATTGACTCTATTGATGTTAAAGTTGGTTATGATCGTAGTGAGCAGTTTGCAAGGCAATTTATTCCTGTTGCAATCGAATTCGCCATCCTAGGATTAGGCTTCTCCTCTGTTGAAGAAGCAATGGAATACCTTTCTGAGGAATAATTGGGGGTTTTCCGATTGACTAGCGGCCGCATAATGGTCGCATTTGGTTACCACGGTAGTCATTTCCATGGATCTCAGATTCAACCTGATGTACCTACAGTACAAAAAGCAATAGAAAATGCGTTAAGGAAAGTTAGTTGGTGGACTGATGGATGTTTAGAAATGTCCAGCCGTACTGATGCTGGTGTCAGTGTTAGGATGAATCTAGCTTGTATTGATATACCAATCACAGTTTGGAAAGAGGTAGAGAAAAAAACAATTCTTAAAGTCCTGAATAATCGATTCCCTGAGGGTTTATGCGCATGGGATTTAGTCAAAGTTAGTTCCGACGTAAGGAGTCGAGCCGCAAAAAATCGAACTTATCTTTATCGAACAGAATTAATTGAAGAGTGGTCGACAGGAATTGATGAGGATTTACTTATTGATGCCTGTGATTTTATTGTTGGTACGCATAATTTTACAAATTTTTGTAAACTAGAAGAAGACAAAAATCCAATCCGTACAATTGATTTTTGTAAACCTTGGTATTCTTCTGATGGAAGAATTATAGGAATATATCTTAGTTCTGAGGCATTTTTATGGAATCAGGTTAGAAGACTTGCAGCGGCAATTACTGGTGTTGCAACTGGAAGAATTAATCTCGATATATTCAAATCAGCATTAGAAAATCCTGATTCTCCAGTTGACCTAGGAAGAGCTCCTTCTAATGGCCTAATACTTTGGTCTATTGAACATCAATATTCTGAAAGAATGGGATTGGATTGTGAACCAGATACTAATGGTTTTTCAACCCCTCCAGAAAAAAGACATCGATTTAAGAGATGGTTATCTATGGCCAAGTTAGAGATGGGAATGCTAATTGAAAGAGATTGGGAAAATTCTCTCAATCTAGCTTGATTTCTAATATGTCACCATCTTTACATGGCATCAATTCTCTTAGGAACGAACCTGAAATTACTTCCGCCGTTTCGGTATGCCTTGTTAAGTCTGGAATTAATATTGCACAATCTATCCAGTTTTCTTTATCTGATGATATTTTTCCAAGAAATGCCGTTGCCCCTCCGAAAGATCTCCCATCTCTTTCGAAACCTTTGATTCTGAATGGCTTAGACTTTATTGTAACGTCTCCTTCTTCAAGACCTGATAGAATTCTTAGATTCTGATAGTCTTTTAGACTATTATTATCCATATCAAGATTTAACGTTCCAGGCCACGCACTAACCTCGAGAACTTTCTTGAATTGTTCTTGGTAATGAGGTTGAGCCATGAATACATGTGCTCTTCCGAGGCCACTGGTCACTTTACCGGATAGGCGCATGATTGTTCGTCCTATTGTTTATTCAAGAGGGTTGCCACTAGAACATACTATAATTTTAGTACATCTCCGATTTCAGAAATTTTCCATCCATTTTCTTCAACAAGTTTTCTTTGCTTTGACCCTATATCATTAACTGGATTTGAATGATTTAAATGTAAAAAGGAAATTCTAGGGTCATCTTCCATTTTTCTACCAAGAAGTTGAAGACTTTCCTGTATTGTAGGGTGCGGTATTTCCGATATATTTCTTCCAGGTAATTCTTCCATGCTCCAAAATGTCCCATCAATTAATGCTTCATTGATATCAAACATTTTTAAAAAGTCTCTAATATTTTCTTTCGAATAATGCTCCAATGTTTCTTTCCACGAATCTTGATCCGGCATAAATAGAATATTTTTTTTATTTCCTTTGATAATTATTGCAGCAGTATCTCCTAATTCACTCCTGTGAGGTATTGGGATAAACTGTAGGGAAAAACCACAGCCTTCTTTTGGCTCAAATGATTGATAAAAATCCTTTGAATGGGTCTTAATATTATTTTCCTTAATCATTAATTCAATATCACTTCTTCCATCAAAAATATTTTTATTATCTCGACTGAGGAAAATATCAACTTCTTTTAATGCCATAACTGGTTTTCCAAATTGTCCGATACCTTCCACATGTCCTAAGTGTAGGTGTGTAATGGATACTGTTTCAGGAATAAATAATTCATTTTCATCAGGAGCCCAAATCATTAATTGTTCGCACAGATTTTTTGTAACCTCTACAATATGCTTTGACCCATCTGCCCCCAAAATTCCTAGAGATACTGGATATTTTCTTAGTTCCAAATCTTTGTGTGCTTTCTTACACCTTTCACATGAGCAACCAGCTTGTGGTATTCCTCCGTCTTGGGCAGTTCCTAATATTGTTACACTAACTCCTGCCGCCATCAAGATATCCGTATGGGTTCCAATCTTTAACTCGTCGATTTACTAAATTAGTAATCATTTCATAGAAGCACCAATGAACTCTGTCCTCTTGGATAGTTCATGGCTGCAGATACGTCATGGATGTCATTGCGTTATAGCGAGATAAGAAAACAAGGTTTAGATTGGAATCCACCTACTTTGGAAACCTCCAATGATGCGAGGTGCATTATTGATGGTAAAGAGACAATTATGCTTTCCGCAAACAATTATCTTAATCTTACAAATCATCCCAAAGTTATCGATGCTATGATATCTGCAACTCGTAAGTATGGAGCAGGAAGTGGTTCAGTTAGGGCAATAGCCGGAACTATGGACATTCATCTTGAGGCTGAGAAAAAAGTTGCCGAGTTTAAGAAAGTAGAATCCTCTTTAATTTATTCAGCAGGTTATACTGCTAATGTGGGATTAATACCGACGTTAGTTAGAGGTTCAGAAGATATAATAATCAGTGATGAATTAAACCATGGTTCAATAATTGATGGCGTGAGACTTACAAAAGCACGTAGAGGGGTTTACTCGCACAACGATATGGGTGAATTAGAGGCAGTTTTGAAGGCGAATTCAGATGCCGAAAGAAAATTAATAATCACCGACGGGGTATTTTCAATGGATGGAGACATCGCTCCTTTGGATGAAATTAGTAAGTTAGCCGACGAATATGATTCGATGGTTTATGTTGATGATTGTCATGGAGAAGGTGTATTAGGGGAGAAAGGTGCAGGTATAGTTGATCATTTTAATTTACAAGGAAAAGTTGATTTTGAAGTTGGTTCATTTTCCAAAGCATTAGGCGTCCAGGGGGGAATTCTTGCAGGCTCAGAAGAGGTTAGGAATCATGCTTTGAATCATTCTAGGTCGTGGCTTTTGTCCGGTAGCCAACCACCTGGCGTTGCAGCAGCGCAAAAAGCTGCAATCCAGGTTCTTATGAGTGAACCTCAACATCATTCTCGATTATGGGATAATACAGATTATTTCCGTAAAGAACTACAGTCATTAGGTTTCGACACAGGTTCTTCTGAGACTCCAATTATACCTATAATGTGTGGAGAATCTCTCGTAGCTAAACAATTATCTGAAGAACTTGGTAAGAACAATATAATGGCAGGGGCTATTGTATTTCCAATGGTTGCTAGAGATAAAGCAAGAGTAAGAACTCAGATGTCTGCAGGTTTAAGTCGTGAAGATTTAGATAATGTACTTAGCGTTCTGGAAAAAATAGGCCCCCAACTCAAATTAATATGAGGTTTTATTATGACGAAGACATCAACTTTAGATGACAAAGAAGTTGATTCAATGTTGGAAAGAATTAATTCGGTACCAATTACTGAGACTTTGAAAATGCAAATCTTGAGGCTTGATAGAGGAGAATGTGAGGCTTTTATTCCTAGAGACACCATGTGGGACGGTATTTTCCAAACATTTCACGGTGGCATTCTCGCAACAATTGCTGACAGCATTACTTGTTGGGCTATTTTGACAAAAATTGGCTCTGGACGAAAAGTAGCAACTACTGATTTTAATATTAGATTCTTACGTCCTTGCAATACGGATGTAAGATGTTTAGCTAAAGTAATCAAGGCTGGACGGACCTTAAGTTTGGCCGAGGCCGAAATCTATGATATGGATGATAAATTAGTTGCAGTTTCACAAGTAAATTATATTTCATTAGATTCATGAATCTAACTCTTCGATAGCATTCTCAAGGTCATCAAAATTTCTTTCCGCCAAATCCTCATTATTTTTTTCAAGGTATATTGTCTTCTTCATTCCTTCAAATGGATCTAAGTCTCTGTCTATTCTTTCAATCATCCTCCATCTTGGAGCATAAGATATCAGAATGTATAGTGGTCCAGGTGCAATTAATATGAAATAACCCAATATTCGTAGTTCTTCAGAAGTAGAAAAAATGATTGCAGTTGTAGTTATTAAGAACCCAATGAACGGTAATGGATAGAGATATCTTCTTCTTTTTTCTAGCCTTACCGGTGGTCTTTTAATTAAAGAAGAAATAATAGTCGATATAGCTCCTAGAGATGCACATAATAGTAAGATGATTATACTTTGATTAATCCATTTTTGTAAGATGTCTGAATTACTTTCTGAATTAGTATTTCCCTCATAAAATATAGGTAATAGAAGGGTCATGTTTATCATTAATCCATAAACAATACCTACAAAAACTGGATTGGAGAATGATAATGAATAACTCAAGAATAGTTGGCTAATTGAGCCTCCTTCTAGCATATGTCTATGCTCGTCATCATATTCATTGAGACGTTCGCGCCATTTAGACATAATTTGTTCTCACGATACGCCCTCTTTCACTATTACGGGGATTTTAATTAAAAAACCTGCAATAATAATCTAAAGGAAGAGCGCCAAATTCTAAACTTAATATCGGAGATATTATGACTTAACCATATTGGGACAGCATTTTGTGGTACTAGATGACTGATGAAGATGTATTGTTTTCGATTACTGATAAGAACCTCGATTCTGGGCTAAGAGGTGTTCCCGTTGGAACCTGTCAGACATCTTTTGTTGATCCTTATGAAGGAGTCCACTATGTGGGCTATCCAGTTGAAGATTTAGTTAATATGGAAGAAGAAGATGTAATCTTTTTACTTTTTAATAAGCGTTTACCTACAGAAGAAGAATCTGAAGAGTTTCGTGCGGAATTAACACAAAGAGGAGAAAATATTCCTACAGGTGCGCTTAGAGTTTTGGAATCTCTAACTCCTGGAAGTGGCCATCCTATGGAATGGCTTTCTATTGGTATCATGGCTCTAGGAACTGCAGAAAAAACTGGAGATACAAGGGCAGATGCAATGAATCTCATTGCTAGGATGCCTGAACTAATGGCTAGAATTTTCCGTTTAAGAGGTGGGGAGAAAGAGAAATTAAAACCGCGAAGTCCTAGTCTAGGTTTAGTCGAAAATTTCGTTCATATGATGGGTTTTGAAGATGAACAGGCACGTGATATCGAAAGAGTACTTCGTTTCTTTTTCATTCTTCACATGGATCATGGAGGAGGTAATCTTTCAACATTCTCTGGTAAAGCAGTAGCTTCCGGTTGGGCATCGATTTATTCTTCTATTTCTAGTGCAATGAACGCTCTTTCTGGACCTCTTCACGGGCAAGCCAATCAAGCGTGTTTAGAATTCGTCAAAAGAATAGGAACATCTGACCATAAGGAAATTGAAAATTTTGTCCGTACCGAATTATCTAATCGCAGGAAAATTTATGGTTTTGGGCACGGTGTTTTGAGAGCAGAAGACCCCCGTGCTCGCTTGTTGTTTGAATTAGGTGATGAAATATGCCCCGACCATGAATATTTCAAAATCGCAAGAGCATTGAGAGAAGTAATCCCCCCTATTTTAAGTGAGATTCCAAAAATAAGTAATCCATATCCGAATGTAGATATTGCAAGTGGAAGTTTACTTCATTCAGTTGGTTTCCGAATGCCTGAATATTATACTACCTTTTTCGGTTGGGCAAGAGTTGCGGGAATTAGTGCTCAGATACTTGATGAGAGGAATGCTAGGGACGGTCGAGGAACTCCTATTTACCGGCCTAAATATATCCCTAAGAATCAACCATTAAGAAGAATTGAATAAATCATGAAGACCCATTTCTATGTGATTTACCGGTACCTCTGTGTCCGATTATTCTTGGAGCCTCCCAAGGTAAACTTGATGACGAGGTTTCTTTAATTAATGAATCAATTTCTCTTTCCCATGACCATCTTTTCTTCCAATTAGAAATGAAACCAAACCTTTCATTATCAGAAAGTTCATGCCAAGGTGTGACCTCTTTTTTCATTTCATTAACTTTTGAAACATGTTGTTCGATTGGTGTTTCATCTAATTCTTTTCGTTGTTCATTAGTTAGTGGTTTCGTAGCAGGTTTTGTCCATCTTGCATGACCTGAATCCAAAGTTACTGAGTTTGGAGCAAGATCATCAGTAAGTCCCGTTAAACCAGCATCTAGTAGCATTCTCTCAGAATTCGATTTCGATGGCCAAACATAAACTGGATATCCTTTCCTATATTTTGTTAATCGTTCTAATTTTTTCCCTTCTAGGCCCACTGTTCTGCCTAAACTTAGGTGGCTTTCAAACCCTCTAAGATATTGTAGAGAACAAGGTAGCATTGGAGAGTTTTCTTTTCTCTGTTTCTCCATTAATCGAGGCAGTGAATTTAGAATAAATGAGGGTGTAGCAACAATTCTCTGTGATGTCCAATTCCCCCATGAACGTATATGTGGCCTTAATCTACTAAATTTCAAATTAGTATTTACTTTTTTAGATGCGGAAATAATCTTTGGTTCAAATGAATAAATTACAGTACTACTTTCGGAGAAGTCAATGGGCTCTAAGATTTCATTTAATTCTTCAATCATTTTCGCCATATGTTTTTCTCTTTCTTTACCATTAAACCAACCCCCAGCCTTGCCGCTACCTGGGTGAGGGGATTTAAATTCAAAACATGTAAATGCTCCTTCTTCCGTCCATCTTCTTATGAAATCTTTTTTTTCTAACAAATCCTCTATTGGCTCTACATAATCTGGTAATTCATCTAATGTCAAACATTCAGGATAATCCCCCATCTCGGTTTTAGAGTCATGATGAAGGACAAGTCTATTGTCTTCAGATAGTCTCAAATCTAATTCTACTCCATCACATTCATTCATCCCGTAAACTAATGCTTCAACCGTATTTTCTCTTGGACGAATCCATTGACCACTCTCTTCATCCATGGGTCTTGCGAGATATATCTAATAATTAATTAAGCGTTTTTTCCAAGACTAATCCGCCCCAACGCTAAATAGACAAAAAGTAAACGCGAGACTAGGTATGAGCATGTCAGATACAATAGAACTTGACCGAGAATCAAATCCAATAGAAGTTAGAGGTTACGCGTTTTACGATTGGGCTAAATCAGCTTTTGAAACCTCAGTGACTGTTGCAGTATTGCCTGCATGGTATGCTTATCTTTTCCTGAAGGCTAATGGGTTAACAACTACTATCGGTTCTATAGAGATGCAAGGAGATGCGGTTTGGTCATTTGCAGTAGCAATAGGCACCTTATTCATCGCAATAATTAGCCCTTCCTTGGGTGTAATTGCAGATAGAAGAAGAATCAAGATGTGGTGGTTAAGAATACTTACATATGTAGGTGCAGGTTCAACTTTCCTTCTAGCATTCGCTCCTCTCTTGCCAATTGAAACTCAGTGGTTATGGCTAATGGTATTCTTTATGCTGGCTAATGTAGGTCTCAATGGAGCAGGTGTGTTTTACAATGCTCTCCTTCCTCATATGGGCAAAGATGATGAGATGGATAGAATATCCAATCTAGCATTTGCATACGGTTATCTTGGCGGAGGAATCTTACTTCTCGTTCATCTTGTTATGGTAATGACATTAACTGGAGATTGGGTTATTCCTTTCGTAATGGCATCATCAGGTATTTGGTGGTATAGTTTCGCTTTATTGACTTTCAAATGGGTTCCTGAACCTCCTATTGAAAATGAGATGGAATCTTTAGATTTCGTTTCATCAGCAAAATTAGCCGTTTCCGAAATTAGAAAAACTCTCAGTGAAATTGAGAAATTTAGGACACTATTCATTTACATGCTAGCATATTTCTTCTTCATCGATGGAATAAATAGTGTGACTGCTCTTGGAGGCGTATTTGGATCAACTGTACTTGGAATAACTACTGTTGACTTAATTGTAACAATTCTTGCAATTCAATTTGTTGCTTATCCTTCGGCATTAATGTTCACCAGGCTTGCAAAAAAATTAGGCACTAAATCTGCATTAAATATTTCACTAGTTGGATGGGTTGTGCTTTGTTTCGCTGCTCTTTCTTTTGCCCCTCTAGAGTTCTCTCAACATAGTGATTACCAAGTTCAGCTGGATGAAGATGCAGAAGCAGGGGTATGGCATTATACGCCCAATGCAAATCTCCTTGATTTCCCTATAGCGCAGGTTGAAAATGGAGAAGAACAAGAGTGGGCGTTCACCAGTCTTCTTTCTGCAGGAATTGTTGAAATTGATGAGGACTATTCCGATTCAGAAATTTACAAATGGGCTGGATTCGATGATGACAATGAACCTATTGCTATAAGTTTAGGTGTTCAGACAAGTGAAAATATAAATGAATTAATAAATTCATTTGAGGATACTAGATTTTCTGTAAGTGTTGCTTATTCAGATGGTAGCGAATCAACCAAGGTAGGGGTTGATCATCCAACTAGTCTAGGTGATGGTGTGATTGACGTCATTCCAAGTACAGTTCGTGACAAGGTTTGGCAACCTCTTGGCCTTACAGTTGGTCTTCAATTCCTAATCCTCGGTTGTGCAATGGGGACATTGCTTGGAGGCTCTCAAGGTCTAGCAAGAAGTATGTTTGGTCAAATGGTTCCAGAAACCAGAAGTGCAGAGTTCTTCGGATTCTTCGGATTCTTTGGTAAAGTTGCAGCATTTATTGGACCATTATTATATGGTTTAATGACAGTAATGTTCGATAGTAGAGTTGGAATCTTATCTATTGCTATGCTTATTCTGATTGGTGCTGTAATGATGAGAATGGTTGATCTTGACCAAGGACGTATGGATGCACAAGCAGAAGATGCTAAGAATAGAGGCATTCATTTCGGTGAAGAATGAGATTTGGTAAATAATTTATCAATCAATAATGCAACTTCCAATAACAATATAATTGGTCCTCCAACTAAGAACATAGATATTGGGTCTGGAGGAGATAGTACAGCTCCTAACAATAGTGCAAAGAACCAAATTATTCCTCTGTTTCCTATCAAACTCGATCTACTAATTATTTTAGTTCTTAATAGTAACAATGTTACTAAAGGTGTTTGAAAACTCATTATCGAGCCAAAGAAAAGACCAATTACAAATCCCAACCATGATTGTAACTGCCAAGTGTTAGTCAAACCAACACTGCTTGCATCATTTGCTAGAAAATCAAGAAGCATGGGAATTAGTATATTGTGAGCATAAATAGCCCCTATTATTCCAAGTCCAATTGAGGATAAGAATACTAAGAATAAACTGGTAAGTTTGGAACTATTTTGTTTAATCTTATTTTTATTCGATTTACTAATGATTTTACTTCCATTCCAAGACATATCTATCATTATCATTGTAAATGCCATTGCGATTCCAATCTGAGTTGCAATTCTTAGTCGAAGCAAAATCACTTCCATTGGTTGAATAATAATTATTAATACTTCATCGGGAAGGTATCCATTAGCTTGTAATAGCCAACTAATTACATCTCCTGAAAGTGGATAACCCAATACTAGACCAAAAATGAAGACGCCGATTAATAGAGTAATTCTGCCCCTCAGGTATCTAACTAAGTTTACAAATTCAGCCATAGGGATAATGTCCCTCTGCCTGTCATCCATGTAACTGCGTAGGCGTTCACTTACTGAATACATCGCTTGATAGATTTTCTATCTTCTCAGTATTATTGAAAGAATATCTCCATCTTTGAGGAGATGATCTAGGCCAACCCTTTGCCAATCAAATTTACCGCTTGGCCCTTTAACTCTGGCATATCTAAATTTCCTTACAAAATCCCTATGTAATTTTACACAAACATCTCTAACCGTAGATGTGTCCTTGATAATTAGAGGTTCAACTAAATCCGCTTCCTGACCCTGGGGCTTCAAGAAAACAGACATGAAATGTAGATTCTCGAATACAAAGTCTTTCATATTCTCAATACCTTTTCCTGTTTTCGCAGATACTTCTAGTACAGGCCAATTAAGTGGAATCATTTCCATAGTCCTTTGAATATCTTTTTCATTTGCTAAATCAACTTTATTTATCACAACTACAGCATTACTGTAAACTCTATTACCGGCTAATGTATCAACAATATGATCATCAGTTACGTTAGTTCTCAAAGTGACTGTTGCAGAAACTATCCCGAAACTCCTGACAATTTCTTGAATCTCTTCATGAGTTAGATTTGTTTGTTTAACAGTCGATCTAACAACGATTCCACCTTTATTTGACCTTGTGATGAATACCTGTGGTTTCTTTTGATTTAATCTCATTCCTGATCTCCATAATTCTAGATCTAATATGTCGAAATGAGATTCTTGAAATGGATCTAGTACGTATAATACCATATCAGAACCTCTAATTACATTAAGAATTTCTTTCCCTCTTCC
>CESM01157575.1_pt1 | contig 11070 bp, 7 predicted proteins | sample 361421 | NCBI WGS metagenome assembly CESM01 (sample SAMEA2622219, study PRJEB7988) | marine metagenome | isolation source: saline water (ENVO:00002010), including | reverse complement strand
ACAGGTCATTATCAAAATAGTATTACTACAGGAGTTGCTAATACGGTTGTTGGAGCTTACGCAAGAACATCTAGTTCTACAGTTACTTATGAAGTAGTTATAGGAAGGTATGGTTTAGGACAAGGAACTAATACTGCAAGTTTAAGTACAGACGGTTCAGGGTCGCATATTTCATTAAATGGAAGCACTACCACATGGTCTACACACTCAGATGAAAGAATTAAAAAAGATATTACAGATTCTACAGCAGGTCTTGATTTTATTAATGACTTACAACCAAAAACTTATAAATTTAAAAATAGAGGCGAGATACCTGAATCTTTTAGAATCTATGAAGAAAATTCAACAAAGATGGCTTCAGGTGAAGAAAATGTTACTTATCATGGATTTATAGCACAAGAAGTTAAAGAGATAATTGATAATCACCCTGAAGTTGCAGACGGACATAATATTTGGTCTGAAAGTCCTGATGGAGTACAAAACATTTCAACAGGTGCTTTTGTACCTATGCTTATAAAAGCTGTTCAAGAACTATCAGCTAAATGTGATAGCTTACAAAACGAAATAAACACACTCAAAGGAGAATAAAAAATGTCAAATCAAACTGTAGCAGAAGTATTGGCAAGTGCAGATGATTCTGTAACGCTAATTAATGACATAAATACTAATGGTAATGATTCAGTCTATGTTCCAATGGATGTAGACCAAGACGGTATAAACGATATCGTTCAGCGTAACGTTGACCATTTAGAAATCATTTTGGCTTATACAGACCCTGATGTAGCTGGAAGCTCTGATGATAAATCATCTTATAACTCAGCAATCACAACTGGCAAAGCATACATCGAAGCTAACTAATAGTGGAAATATCAGCTTACATCATTTGGAATGTTTTCGTAACGCTGGTCCTAGCTCCAATACTCTTTGGAATTAGACAAAACTCTACAGAGATAAAACGACAAGACATACTGATAAATAAGACTCGTGAAGAGATTGCAAAGGAATATGTTACTAAATCTGAGCTAAAAGATGATATGAGTAACATCATAGACCGAATAAAATTAATTGACGAAAAGCTTGACAAACTCTTTGAAAGACAGTAAAATATAAGTGAAGAATAAAAAAAGTAAAAAAACTAAGAAGCTTCCTGCTTCGACTTTAGTTATCTCCATCACTACTGTACCTTCAAAGGTTTTGAAGACGTTACTACGTAGGAAAAATAATGGCAAGAAAGAAAAATAAAAAGAAGAGAAATAAATATACTACTGCTGGTCGTGTAGATATGAGCACAGGTGGACGTGTGTCTAAACAAACAGGCGGTCTTCAAGATCAACAGGTAGGACAACCTCAACGTGCTAATTTAGATCGAGCAGAAATAATAAGAAGGAATCGTGACGTTAATGAACGTGAAGATTTGAATCGTGAAGACAGTTTTTCTATGGACCCACCACGTTATGGACTTCCGGGTGGTCGTGGATTTACACCTCCACCAGCTCCACCACCTGAACCCACAGCTAGAGAAAAAAGAATAGAACAAACTGCTGAACAAGTTCAAGCTGCTGCACAAGGACAAGTTCCTCAAGCTGCTGTTATTCCACAAGCTGTTCAAGTTAGTGATGATATAAAACAAGCTACAACAACTATGGCTGCACCTACACAGGTTACAGCTACACAAGCTGCACCGGTTGCACCTGAACAAGTTACAACTGTAACAGATGTTGCACAGGTACAGACACCTGAACAAATTCAAGCTGCACAAATGGAAGCAGCGATGATACAACCTGATGCACAAGTAGAAGCTGCTACAGGAACGGTATCAGATGAGGCATTAGCACAAGCTGCTGGTGTTGAAAGAGTAGCACCGATTGAAGCTGCTGATGTTGATATTCCTGAAGGAGCATTAACAGAAAGAGTTGTAGGTACTCTTAGTGAAGGAGCTAAATCTACTGCTGCTGTAAACGCTGGTAGTTCATTATCACGTATTACAAGAGCTAAAAAACAACTTGCAAACGCTGGATTAAGTGAAACAGATATTACAGAACTTGGTAACGATCCTGAAGCTTTAGAAGCTAGACTTGCTGACTTTAGTGAATCTCAGAGAGGTTTAATAGAAGGATTACCACAAGAAGCTTTAGTCTCTAATCAGATTGATAGCTTATTAAATGGTATTGAGAACGGTGAGATACCTGTATGGGCTAGACCTGCTGTTTCACAAGTTGAACAGATGTTAGCACAAAGAGGTATGTCAGCTTCAACTGTAGCTAGAGATTCATTAGTCAATACTATTATTCAAGCTGCAATGCCAATAGCTCAGAGTAATGCTCAAGCAATTCAGCAAAGTGTTTCGCAACAAAAAACTATTGAAGCTCAAGAAGCTGAAGCAAATGCTGCAAGAAGACAACAGACAGCTTTAACAAATGCTAGTAATGTTTTCCAAATGGACATGGCTCAGTTTAATGCTGATCAACAAACAGCTTTGTCTAACAGTAAATTTTTACAAACTGTTGGTTTAACAGAAGCAAGTAACGAACAACAAGCTGTTGTTCAAGATGCACTATTAATGTCACAGGCTAATTTAGCTGAAGCTGATTTTAATCAAAAAGCACAAATACAAAATGCTCAAGCATTCTTACAAATGGATGTGCAGAATCTTAATAATCAACAACAAGCTAATGTATTAAAAGCTCAACAAAATCAACAACGTTTACTAAGTAATCAAGCTTCACAAAATGCTGCTGCTCAGTTTAACGCTGCAAGTCAGAACCAAACTAATCAGTTTATGGCTAATTTAAAAGTTCAAACAGGTCAGTTTAATACATCTCAAATGAATGCAATGAGTCAGTTTAATGCTACACAAGCCAATGCTGCTGCTGCAAGAGATGCACAAAGACAATCAGATTTAAATAGATTTAATGCTCAGTTAGTTACACAAGTTGATCAGTTTAACAGCCAACAAGACTTTGCAAGGAATCAATGGAATGCACAAAACGCTGCTACTGTTGAAGCTTCTAACGTACAGTGGAGAAGACAATCAAACACAATTAATACTGCTGCACAAAATCAAATCAATATGCAGAATGCTATGAATGCATTTAATTTAAGTTCACAGTCTATGTCATTCTTATGGCAAGAACTACGTGATCAAGCTGACTTTGATTTTAGGTCTGCTGAAAATGAAGAGAATAGAAAGGCTCAGATTATATCTACAGCTATTGCTAACGAAGGTAAATCTGGTGAAAAATATGATGATTATCTTATGGGTCTATTAAGTTCTGTAGAATCATCTTATAGGGCAGGACTATTTGGAGGAAGAGGATAATGGGTAAACTTAGAAAGATTGGTAAAAGTATAAAGAAGAGAGTTAAAAAACTTTTTAGTTCAAAAATAGGTTCTATTGTTGGAAGTATTGCACTTAGTATGATACTTGGTCCTGTTATAGGTAGAGCTTTTAATGGTGTAAAAACAGCACTAGGTTTTGGGCAACAAGCAACCACACAAGCAGCAACACAGGCAGCGACACAACAAGTAACTGAGGAAGCAGTAAAAAAAGGTGTAGAAGGAAGTATTACGGATGTAGCTGGAGAAGAGCTAATAACAAAGAATATAGCTGAACAAGCTGCTGAAAAAGAATTAGGTAAAAGTATTACTTCTGAATCTTTAAAATCAGCCATAGATGCTGGAGCTACTAATCTAGACAAAGCTGCTAATTTTACCGAACAGTTTACTCAAGGAACTTTACAAGGTGATATACCATTAATGGGTAATACATCTATTACTGATTCTTTAAATGATGTTAATAATTATTTAGAAACAGGTCAAATGTTTAATCAAGAAATAACTCAAAGACAGCTACAAGGTGAAAATCTTAGATTTGCTGAAGATGTATTTTCAGATGCTTACGAGAAAGAAATTAGTAGTGGTGGTTATGGTTTAAGTGGAGTAGGCGGAGTAACTCCAAAGCAAATTGAAGCAGGAGTTCCACTGAGCACAAAGATAACAAGTGGTAGAGTTGGTCAATTGGCAATGGATGTTGGTGGAGATATAGTATCAGGCTTTACTGGTGAAGACTTTTTACCTGATGTTACTAAAGGAGTTGTGGGTTCTGTAGCTTCACAAATGATAATGGGTGAGGGTGAAGAACAATTTGCTAGAGGGAACATACCAATGGGACAACCACAAATGGAAGCTGCACAAGGAGCATACGTTGCAGAGGTACAAAATCAAATACCTAATATTCCAGCAACTAATTTCCAACAAATGAATCAAAGTTTATTTTACGGGACACTATCTCCACAATATTTAATGGGTCAAGCCCAATATACATAGGAATTTATTATGGTAGTATCAGAAAAAGCAATGAAGTTTTTAGGAGATAACCTAGATCGAGGTAGACCAATACCCGGACAATCGCTAACAAACGAACCTGATCAACCTTACAATTGGGAAAGACCATCAGAGTTTACAAATCCAAAAGAAACAATGTTATATATATTTGAAACTTTAACAGTTCCTGAAACTACAGCTAATATTTTATTATCTCTTAGTAATGGAGTAGGAGTTGTAGATATTGCATCTATTGTTTTGTATTCAGGATTTTTAGAAGGAAAATGGAATCCTGATATTATGACATTAATGATGGAGCCAACTATGTTTATGGTTGTTGCTTTAGCTGAGAAAGCTAATATAGATTATGTATTAGAAGCTGGAGACGATGTAGAACCACAAGATATTTCTCCTGATAAAAGTATTGAAAATGTTGAAAATAGAATTAATGAATTAGAAAAAATAAGACAAGTATCTGTTTCAAGAGTTAGTCCAATGTCTGTTCCAAAAGAAGTTAGAGAAAAAATAGAAGAAGCAGAAATTGAACAAGGTTTGTTAGATAGAGTAAAAGAAGAAAGTCAAGAAAGCTTACTAAGTAAAAAGGATTAATTATGTCAAATGATAGTTTAAAAAGTTTATTAAATAAAAGTAAATCTCCGGGAACAAGTTTTGGTGAACTAGCTGGTATTTATTTATCAGGTGGTAGAAAAAAAGATAATCGTGCAAGAAATATTTTATTAGCTTCATTATTTTTTAATGCTAAAGAAGCTAAAATGCAGTCTAATGTTTTAAAAAATATTGAAGACAATGAAAGAGAAAAAATATTTGAACAAGCACAAGTAAATGATAAATGGGAAAAATATAATCAGCTTATTACCGATGATAAATCTTATCAGATGGATAAAAATTATTTTAAATTAAAAGCTGAAAATGAATTTTCTAGAATTAATCCTAATTTTGATTTAAGTACTCAATCATCTAGAGATGCAAGACAACTAGATATTAATGAGTATGAACAAGCTTTAATTAATAATCATAATGAAAAAATGAAGTTAGGAAGTATTACTTCAAAAAATTATTTAACGAAAGAACAATTTATAAAACCTTTTGAAGATTATTATGTTAATAAGCAAAGAGCAACTGCTGCTCCTAAAAATTTAAGTTTAGTACATAATGCATTTAGTAAGATAGGAATTGGTGGTAAGGATAATCTTGAAAATCAATTGGCCGAACAGAAAAGACAAGAGGCTTTAAGAGAAACATATAACTATCTATTAGACCCTGTTGAAATAAAAGGTAAAGATGCTATTGAGCTATATCGTGATCCTAATCAATTTGCATACGATTCAACTGAAGCATCTACTTTTATACTTAAAACTTATGGGGATAACAATTTATCTTCTAATATGATAAATCAAATAACCACAGATTCTGTTACACAAAAAGATAAAAAATATAAAGTTAATGATTTAAAAGCATTAGCCTTAACTACAAAAGTAAATGAAAATCAATTAAATATTTCTAGAGAAATTAAAAATGCTGGAGAAAAATTTGATGCATTATATAAAAATAGAGGAGATGAAATACCACCTAAATTAAATGAGAAAGGTGAAAAGAGTTCTGCAAGACAGCAATATGAGTTAGATCGAATAGCTTACATTGATCTTCAAACTGGATTGGGAAATGAGGATACTATAAAAGCAAGACAGTTAATAAGACAAATAGATGCGGAACAAGACCCAAGACTTAAAAAGATATTACAGTCTCAGTTAAGAGATTTACAAGTTGGAACTGTTGAACGATTAGCACTAACTCCTGCTTTAAGTGCTATTGCTGATCCTCTTGAACTTGCAAAAATAGAGCAAAAAATAGAAGTAGGAGAATATGAAGATTTCAGGGATTGGTTTAATACAACAGTTTCTAACTCATTAGAATCGCTTGATAACTATTTCGAACAATAATGTCAGATAAAAATAAAGAAACCGATTTGTTGAGATCGGTATTACCGGTTGGACCTGCAAGGGGTCTGTATGGTTTACTAACTGATAGACAAAAACAAGATATAAAAAGAGCGGGTCTAGGTATAACTTCACAAATTGTTAGAGAAGGTATAGAACTTTCTCGCATGATTACTGATCCATCTGAAGAAGAAACTGAATCAACTGAACAGTTTTTGGAAAATTTATACATAAATGTTATTGGTGCTGAAAATGTTGAAAGAGTTCAACGAGGCGATAGAAATGTTGTAGAAATTAAAGAACCCGAATCAGGAGCATTACAATTAACAAGAGATATAGGATCGTTTGCAGCATCTATGGCTGGAATTGGTAAACTTACAAAGCCTTTAGCAGCTTTAAAGCCTGTAGAAAAAGTTACAAAAACTATTCCAAAAACATCTAAAACTTTAGGATTTGTTGCTAAAGGTGAGGCAGCAGCACAACTATCTATTAATCCATATCAAGAAAACTTTGCTAACATTTTAGGTGATATGATTGAAGATAGTAATGAAGGTGTTCTAGGAGATATTGAAAGATATATTTTTGAGCCAATCAAATCTAGTCAAGAGAAAACTGAATTAGAGAACAGGTTAGGTTTACTAGCAGAAGGATTAATTCTTACTGGTGCAACGGGTGCAGCTATTACAGGTGTAACAAGAGCACCACAAATTAAGCAAAAATTTATAGATGTTTTATCTGATATTAGAGATAGTGGGGATGAAGTTAAAACAGCATTTTTTAATAGATTAAAAAGAACTAAAAGACAAGATAAATTTGCTTACGATACTTCTCTTAAAGCAAGAAAGGAAGCAATTGTAGAAGCACAAAGAAGTTTATTCCCTGATCGTAATTATTCATTAGGGGATATTGAGGCATTGAAAGAGGGGTCATCATTTAAATTTAGTACTGTTCCTCTTGTTAGACAGGTATCTAATTTTCTTTCAAAAACTTTTACAACAAGAGGTGGTAGAAGTAAATTACTCCATGAAAATTATTTAAGATCACAAAACATAAATGAAAAATGGGAAATGACTATTGATCATGTTGGTAGAAATCTAGATGCAGCAATTGATGATATTGTAAGAGTAACTAAAAAAGATAAAAATTTAGTATTAGAAGATATAGATAAAGTTTTATTTAGTGATTTCAGAGTTCCAACTGTAATAACATCTAAAAAAACAGCTTTAGGTAGATCGCAAGATAAAGGTTTCAGAGATGCTTTACAAAAGTTTCCTGAAGAATCTCACAAAGCAATTATCAAGGCTAGAAATTTACAAGATACATTATCACGTTTATTACTACAATCTGAGTCTGTAGCTAAAGCAGATAAAGAAATAATAAAAGATCAACTTGGTTTTTATGTTAGAAGAAGTTTTCAAAAGTTTGAAGACCCAACTTACAAACCTAGTATTAAGGCATCTCAAGATGCTAGAAGATTTATAAAGAGAGATATAATATCAAAAAATTCTGATGAAGAAGGTGTGCTTAAAATTAGTAAAGCTGAGTTACAACTTCAAATTCAAGCACAAATGGAATTATTGGCAAAAGGAAAAAGTGAATATAATAATTTTGCAAGTGGTTATGAATCTTTTAGAAGCGTACAAGATAAAATATTACAGGACAAGGTAGATATTCCTGAACCCATAAAAAAATATTTAGGTGAAGTAACTGATCCAGTACAGAAGTTAGCTATTTCTATGAATAAAATTAGTAAGTTTGTTACTGATTTAGATTTTCATAATCAAGCATACAGAGATGGAAAAGATATTTATTTCTTTAATAGTAAAACTGCAAGACCGGGATTTAGTGAAGAAATTAAAATGATAAAGGGAGCTAAGATTCAACCTTATGGAGATTTATCAGGAAAGTTTACGAGTCCTGAGTTAAAATATTACTATACATCAAAGTATCAACAAGGATTACTAGCTGATGGAGATGGTCGTCTTGCTGAAATTTATCGTTCTTTAATATTTTTAAAAAGCCAATCTCAAAAATCAAAAACTGTTAGAAGAGTAGGAACTCATATAAAAAATGTTTTTGGTGGTATTCAGATAAGTGGAGCAAATGGGTTAAGAGTTTTTGGTAAAGAAGGACTTAGTAAATCTGCTAAAGCTATTTGGTCACAATTATCTAGAACAACTGACAGACAAAAACAAATATATACTGAAGAACTTGCTCGTTATGGTTTGTTAAATAAAGGACCTGTTGGTAGAGAGCTGCAACTTTTGTTAAAGGAAGGTGCGAATGTTAAAAGACCTTTACTTAGTCGTTTATCTAATTTAGTTAAGGCAACAAAAGAAAATCAACCTGTTAAAGGATTGTTAAGAGGTGATGAAATTTTACAAGAAACATACATAGCTGAAGATGATTTTTTTAAAATTAATATGTATGAATCTGAGAAAAAACATTTGAAAAAATTTAATGAAGCTTTACCTAAAGATGATAAATTTAATTATGTTAGATTTAATTCTCAAACTGCAATCAATACAGAAGCATCTAATCTCACACGTAATGCTTTACCAAACTATGACTTAGTTCCTGATAATATTAAGTTATTGCGTGGTGTACCATTTTTTGGAAGATTCTTTTCCTTTTTAACAGAGTCGTTAAGATTGGCAATGACAATACCTACTCAAGCTGCTAAAGAAATAACTTTAGGAAATAAATTAATAAATGATGGAGCAGAAAAGGCTGGTAAAATTTTAAGAAATAGAGGTTTAGATAGAGCTGCTGGATATAGTGTATTTGGATTAGGTGGCACATATGCTGCTGCAAATTTAGCAAACTATTTAACTGGTGTAAGTCAAGAATTTTTAGAAGATTTAAAAACTTTTCAAGCTGATTATGCAAAAAACGATACATTAGCTGTTTCAGTCAATGAGGATGGAAATCCAATTGTTTATAACTTTAGTCCTTGGGATGCTTTTGATTTTCCAAGAAAGCCTTTTCAAACACTTATTCATAGTATAGCTAATAAAGATAATATATCAGAGGAAGAACAGCGTAGCTACATGTTAGATTTATTTAGCGAAACACTGACTCCATTTTTTGGGGAATCAATAACTCAAGAGGCATTATCAAATTACTTTTTAAGAAATGGTAAAGATGTACAAGGTAGATTAATAAGTAATCCATATGACAAAACTCAGAAATACGAGCAGGGAGATAACTTAATAGCAAACTATTTTAACCCAAACAATCTGTTAATATTAGGAACAAATTTAGTAGAAGCTTTAGAGCCGGGAACTTTAACTGATGCAAGAAAATATGCAGATGTTTTCGGTAAAGAACAGACAGAGTTAGACCAAACAATTTATCCTAGACAGAGATTAATTAAAGCTTTGACTGGGTTTGGTGGGAATGTTATGAATAAAGAACATTTAGAAAAATTGTATGGTTTTAAAATAAGTGAATTTAAATCACAAAAAGGTAAAAGATCAAATTCTATTTATAATGCAATAAAAGACGATTCTAGTAAAGAAAAATTTATTGAAAACTTTTTAGATCAAAATCAAAAATATTATAAAGATTATGCTAAATTTCATCGTATAACTCAGTCAGCAGAAAATTTAAAATTACCAACTTTAACACTTTTAGATGATGGTGGAATTTCTAAGGCAGATCAAACTTCTTTTTTAAGTGATACTAGATATTTTAATCCTCTTCATCTTACAGAACGAATGCAGCTTGAGATGTTAAATACAACTGGAGAATTAAAAAATAATTACTATAATATAATGTTAGAAACTGATGAGATTTCTAAAATTTTAAGACAGTTACCAGTATTGATAGGTGATGAAGCAAAGGATGAGGATGTAAAAAAAGAAGAAAAGCCTATAGCAGAAAAAATATTTGATGATATTAGAAAAGGATTGGCTATCGGTGGAATCGTGGAAGGACCGGAAGTACCTTTTACAAAGGAAGACCCTGCTAATAGAATAAATCCATACACAGGACAACCTTACCAAGATCAGATGGATAGATTAGGTTTTCAAGAAGGCGGTAAAAGTAGAACTGAAGAATATAAAGAAAGACTACAAGACTTAGAAGATTATATAAGTAAAAATCGTTTAGTATCTAAAGAGGCTCAGATGAATGCATTAATGGGAGAGGGATATACTGATCCTCGTTTTATTAAAACAACAGGAAACGAATTGATTGATAAGTATGGTATGCAACCTTTTCCAGCAGAAGGAAGTGGGAAGGAATTATCTACAAAAGAATTAGGAATGGTGGGTCGAGACTCTCTTATAGACACACATAAAAAAGGAAGTTATAACCCAAAAACAGATGTAATAAAATATAAAGATATATCAAAAAGACTTCCTTCACACACCCCTGAAGCAACACAAATACACGAAATTGTGCATAGAGCAGCTCAAAGAAGTGGATGGCTGGATAATTTTTATAAAGATGAAGAGTTGAAAAAAACAGCTCCTAGAGTAAGTGGTGAAAGAGGAAGAATATTTACAAATATAATTAATGAAGCTTTAGCTCATTCTTATGATCATACTCTTATGGGTAAAAAAATAAATGATGAAGAATTAAAAAAACAAATTGATTTTAGGGTTTCTTTATTTGGTCTAAAGGGTAATTATAAAGAAAAAGTAACTGAAGATATATTTAAAAGCTTACCAGCATTACAAAATAATTTTGAAACATATTTAAAGGAGTTAGATAACCAATGAAATATAAATATTTTAAAGATTCAGAACTAGCTTGTAAACATACAGGTGAAAATGGCATGGAT
>CESM01018753.1_pt1 | contig 11081 bp, 10 predicted proteins | sample 361421 | NCBI WGS metagenome assembly CESM01 (sample SAMEA2622219, study PRJEB7988) | marine metagenome | isolation source: saline water (ENVO:00002010), including | reverse complement strand
TCTACGTCTTCTTCAGGTGTAGATATTTGCATAAATCTATGTGCGTAAGTATTTTTATCTGCAAATTCTTCTTGTGAAGGAACTTCAAAATTCCTGTCAGTTGGTCCTGCTTCGATTCTTGCTGCTACAATATCATCGTAAATATAGTCTTGATAATTTAAGTCTGGGAACCACATAGCAACACCGCCATCAATTCCCTTATCAGCAACCCATTGTGCATGATAACCAAAGTCTGCAGTTCCTGCATGTTTGCTAGACCAGAAAAGTGAATTATATCCTCTGGAGAATGTTGATATTCCAAACTGGTCTGATACTTCTATTGCTTGACCATTTAGTCCTTCATCTAGTATAGGATTTTTAATCGGATCAGCACCATCATCAATATTCTCAATAGAATATGCGTTTACTTTAGATAACATACCACCAGTTTTTGGATTTCCCGTAGGACCATCTGCTGGTTGTACATCCCATTCAAAAACAGGATCACTATCAATTTCGTTTATTAATAAAGTCTCTGATAAATCTAATATTGCATGTGCGTCGTTGATGATTAATTTTCCGCCAATCATGTTAGCATTAAATTCTTCACCTTCTGCTAATTCACCAATTAAAATCCTACCATCAGGATCTTCAAACTTTATAATATTTTCTGTACCAACATCTATTGTAGTGTCATTGCCTGCTCCAACTCTATGAAAGTCTGTTGCTTCAGGACCTAGTTCAACTTGAGCACCTGCAAATGATACGTGGTGTTGTTCAACACTTGCTTGATTTGAAGGATCCCATCTTAAATTATTACTATCATCATAACCAGGTTCCCATCTAATTCTAAATAAAAGTTTATTTATTCCTGCTGTATTTGCTAGAGTATAAGTTAATGTAAGTCTTTGCCAGTCGCCAGTTGTTATAGTAGTCGGACTATAAATTGTTGTTCCGTTATCTGCCCATGGGTCAGCGTGTGCCATAAGACTTGCTCTTTCACCAGCTGCAGCTTTGACATAAACACTAAATGTCATTTGTGTGCCTTCTACAACAACAGGCATAGGAACATAAGGGGATGTACTAATAATTAAATTAGTTCGCATAATAGCGCCTATAGATCTTGGATTTCCTGCTGATGAAGCTCCTCCTCCATCTACTGTAGGCGTATTCAAATACTCTTGATCAAAATTTAGAGGATTTTGTAATGTAGCCTTAACTGCAAACTGTCCTGTAGGATTTGGGTCTATTACATTGTCTAGTCTTAATGCTCTTCTATCTCCTACTTCTACTGCATCTTCAACTGAAACCTTTACAGCTGATGTATTTGGCCACGGACCTCCGCCTACCCAACCAAACTTTGTATCAAGAGTTCTTCCAACTAAAAAATTAGGATTTAAAGTTTGTGTTTCAAGTACAGGCTCAAATTCTAATTGGTCTCTTTCTTCATCAACAATTCTCTTGCCCATAAAATAAGCATTTGCAATACGAATTGTACCATTCATAAATCCTGTCGGAAGGTTTTCTTCTGTGTTAAAAGAAATTATGTTTGTTGCAGGATCAACAAATATTGCTGGTGGAGCAGGATCTTCAGGAAACCAGTTAATACAATTATAAGCTGCTAGTCTAAAGCTTTCTAAATATTGTTCATCATCTATAAAAGCAGGAGCAATAATAGCTTCTGTCCTATCACCTGAAATTTTTGTAATTATATACTTGTTTTCTTTGACGTAAAGCTTATCACCCTCTATTGTCTCTGAGTTAGGATCATCAGAAGATGCATAAAAATACTGTTGGTCGCCTTGCTCAAAGTTTCCTCTATAAACTTTTTCTTTTCCGTTTACTAATACAGGAAATGGACCACCAGCAGCAAGTCTCATAAATTCAAATTTTACTTCAAATCTTCCTCTTCTATAGCCTAAGTCTCTTAAAATTTTTCCTGTATCTATTTTAACAACAGCAGGAGAACCTTTAATTGCACTAGCAACATAAGTATCTATTTGATCTTTTGTTAGGTATTCAGTGGCAATCTTTCCACCATCATTGCCATAAATACAAACTTTAATAATATCAGCATCTGATCCACCAAAATATAAATCAGGCCATTTATTACTTTTGTAATCGTAACCAATAAGTTGTGTGTAATAGTTAGTGTCCCTGTAAGGTTTAAAGTCATTAACATCAGGTAGTCTCACAAGATTGTATATGTCTTGTGGAATGTCTATTTCTCTATTAGATTTTTGGTCTATTAAACCAACAAGAGGATCAGGACTTACAGCAGGAGCAGCAGGCTGAACAGATATATTTTGTGGCTGTGTATCAGCAATACTAACTGGCTTTGGTGAGCCACCAGAAGCTATCATCTGTGCCGGCTGGACTTTAGGATTTGTACCTGTTATCTTGGGTGAGTTTATTGCGACAGTAGCATTTGACTTTATTGGCAAATCGCTTATTATAGGATCTGAAGATTGCTTAAGGCTTCCTCCAACAGAACCAAGTTTTATTGGTTTAGAGCCAGAGCTTTTCTTCTGTATTCCTTTGCCTTTACCCTTTTTCTTTTTCTTAATTGCCATTATGATCTCTATAACTCTTTAAATTCTCTATCAAAAATATCTTTAGTATCTGCTTTTGTTCGATACCTTCTTCTATAAATATCGACATAAAGACATTGTGACGCCTCTGGCATTGATTCTCCTGTGTCTATTGTTTCATATAACTGAATTACTCCACGAGTATTTCTTAAAGAATCAAAATACTGTCCGCCTAAATTTGTCCATTGTGTTTGGACACCTTCATATCCTATCATGTATTTTTGCTCATCTCTTTCTTTAAGAGATGTGTAGTGTTCATTAGTCTCTAATTCTTTTTTTGAATAAGGCATTATCTTCTTCCATATGCTGGTGTTTGATTTTTAGGCTGCTTAGCTAACCATTTCTTATATTGCTTTGCAGTCCTTCCTTGCTTTTGAAGTTGCTTATTAACACGTGCTCTTTGTTGTTTTCTTATTTTTGCTGCTTTATTTGGCATTATCTTACAACTTTAAACTGGTGATCATCATCTATGTATTGTGTAGTCTTATTAATTCCTGACCCACTTTCAACCATAAATTGAATTTTATAAAATCTTTCCGGCTGCAAACCTGCAGTTCTTAGCTTAAAAAAGTTACCTTCAGAATCACAACTAAGTTTTGATCCTGTGCCAAAAGGAATAATAACATCAGCTGTCTTATCATCAACTATAGAAAAATAAGATGATGCACTAGGCATGTAAGCAACGTCTAAATAAGATGATGCTGTAGAAAATGTTTTTGCAGGATATAATTCTCTACCACAAACTCTAACTTTTTCTAGTGATCCTCTTTTATATTCGTGCTTTAAATTCTTTACAGAAATTTTTAAATTGTCAAGCTGTGTAGATGTTAGTGCATTTAGAGATCCTGTCTCCCATGTTGCATCATCCCATACAACTTCTAGCTTTGGAGGAAATACAGTATGTGTATCAGAAGAGAAGAACTTAAACATACCAGATCCAGAAGTGCTCTCCTCTTCACCGTCAGTTCTCTTCAATAAGAATCCACTATTTTCATTATCAAAACTTCCAGTTATCCATCCGTTAACAATATCTGTTACATCAAATCTCGGATCTATCTTTGTATTTTTATTAAATGTATAAGAGCTAGATGAAGCTTCATAGTATGTGCCTCCTAAGGCTGAATTAGCAGAAGCCCATGTAGATGCAGTACTAGCATTTCTGTATTTCCAGCTCGCACCATTTGTTGACTGAGGGAAGTCTGTAAATTTTCCTGTTCCTTCCTCCCAACTTTGTGATACTGCATAAGCATTCATAACAATATTTTCATCTAATTCTATTGCACCTGCATCATATAAGTTTAAGTAAAATTTTGCATTCCTAGGGATAGATCCATCAACAATAGATGATGATACTTCAGATACATCAAAATAAATTAGTGACCTTGCTATACTATTAAATGCAGTTGAATTTTCTTGAAAGGTTTTTCCTACTTCTAAAATTTCATCACCACCAAGATTCTTAGAGCTTCCTGTTCCAGCAATATCATTGCCTCTCATTACTGTTGTATCTTTTTCTGCAAATATAAAATGATGTGCCATTAATAGTCTCCTAAACACTTACCAACAATATCAGAATCAGGAAATCTCACTTCAAAAATAGAAGGATCTAATGAAGGATAGATAATATCCTTAACAGTTGCTGCTTGTATATCATAAACATTACCTGAATATCCTAACTCTTCTTTAAACTTATTTTCTACAACTATTGTATCTTTATTTGGGTTATTATCAATTGGTGGTACAACATTATTAACGCCCTCTACTAGTGATATTTGATAAGCAACATCTTGCAAAATTACTGGCTGATTAATTTGCCATTTGTCTATGTCAAAATGATCTTTTACTTTTTGAATACAATTTAATAAAACTTCATTTTTATTGTATCCCTTCTTTGTGTATATAGCAAATCTAATTGATAAGTTGATCATGTATGCGTCTTTAAGATTTATAGCATCAGTCAAGATTCTATAAGGCCCTAAATAAGTTCTAATATTTCTTTTAGTTGCTTCATTTACTTTGACTAATTTTTTATCATTATCATATCCTAATACGTAGAAATTAAGTGCCATTGGATTCCGCACCCTGTCACCTTCACCTAATAATTCTGCAATAGAAACTTCACCGCCTAACTTTTCTAGTGTTTCCATATTGATAATACCGTCTTGTATTATTCCTTCACCAGTTTGTAACTGGTCATCTTGATTGATATAAATCTTTTGTACATTACCATATTTTGCTGGTAAGTTATAGACTCTTGTTATGTAATCTTCTTTTGATACAGATCTATTTTGTGCTTGAAAATATGCTTTTGTATTTTCTTTTATTTCTGTTAAAGATTCTTCTCCTCTTCCGCCTGTTGCTGGTATTGGATTTGTAACTGCTATAGAGTCTTTAGTTTCAGATAATATTGATGCATCTAATGCTGAAGATGCTATTGATAAGTCTAGTCCCCTCTTTGATGTTATTGTACCAGCAGGCACGTTTGCATCAACACCTCCTCCATAAGAGTATTTTACAGTTAGTGTTGTATTTGTAGGTGCTTGACCATAAACTGCAGTATTTAAAAAGTTAGCAGGATCTAATGCACTATTGTTATTTAAAAAGTTTGTGTTTGTAAAATTATTCCCTACTGTAGAAGGATTAGGAATTATCTCTTCATCTGGTTGAGAAGATGTTCCGGAACCAAAACATAATTCTAACTTTCCATCAGTATTAACTTTTGTTTTAAATCTTTTTTGTGTTCTTAAAACTTTTAGTATGTAAGGTGTTGTTTCATTGAATCCTGCAAGATTAGGATCGAATTCTGCTGTATTTGCAACATCATCAAATACTAAATCTTGTGCAAGTGATTCTACTTCATAATATTTTGCATTGTCAGAATCTAATACACTAATAACTTCTAAAACACCTTTTTGTCCTAGAGTTATTTTATCATAAGCAACAGCATTTGTAAAAGTAAATTTTTCTGTTGTTATTGTACCGCTTACAGCTTTACAAGATTTTTTAAGTAAGAATTTTGTTGGCTGGCCGCTATTGTTTACTTCATATATTTCTGAAGTTGTTGTATCCATAGAACTGGAATGGCTAAAGTCTACATCATCTAATGTTCTAAATGTTCTTGCATAATCTGATGCTTCTACTACACTTCCTGCTTTGATTGTATATGCATAATTGTAGTTTGGTGCAACATCGTCACCAGTTCCTGTTGCTGGTACTGTTTGATAGAAATCTAAATTTGCTGTAGAAGGTGTTGCTATTGTTGGCTTGTACCCGTATGATTGAGCAATATCAAATACTGTTTTTCTTTCTTCAGCATAAGCTAACAAAGACTCACGAAATTGTTCATCAATGTAAAATGATAATACATCACCAACATAAGATGCCATTTCAATAAACATCATACCAGGTGAAGCTTCATTAAAGTCTGCATAGCTTTGCGGAAAGTATGTCTTTGCATACTCAATTAAGTCAGCTTTAAAATTATTAAAGTTCTTATTGAGATAATTTACCGGTTTTGGCATTAATTTAGTGCTAGCCATTCTTATCCTCCTCTTGCTAGTGTTAATGATATAGATTCTGTAGAATTAGGGTCTGTCCTAACAGCAAACCCTACAGATATTCCAACAAAATTTTCATCATCTTGAGCATCTATAATAAGTGTCTTTATAATCACATGCGGCAACCACTGCGCAACAGTTGACTTTATACTTTCTTCTAATTTCTTTTCAAGACCAGGCTCAAAGTTTTCAAACAATAAATTAAATATATTGCTTCCAAATTCTGGCTGTGCTAATCTCTCACCCTTAACAGTTAACAATAAATTCTTTAAGTTAGTTTTTGTTTGCTCTAATAATGTAGATGAAGATTTAAAAAATCCATTTTGCCCACTTCTAATTGGTAAAGTGAGACCAATCCTAGCATCAGGATCTTTATCTCTTGATCTTGCTGATGCGTTTCTGTAATCTTCGATTGCCATTATTTTAATCTACCTTTGCCTGCATTCTTTTTTAATTCTTTAGCCAAGTTATCTGATATTGGCTGAAAGGAGCCACCAAGCTGAGATGCTCTTCTCCTTGTAGTTAAATATCGTATACCTGCATTTGTGGTCACAATACCAAGCTCTAATCCTTGTTTCATATTATCTAGAGCTGCTTGTTGCTGAATAGTCGGCAATGCTATTCCTAACAATTCTTGTATGTCATCTGCTATCCATTGCAAACTATCCTTCTCAATAAGTGGCGTCATTTTTAACGAGTTCTTATTGCCAGGCACAGGAATTCTTATACCACCAGGAAGAGTTCTAAATCCACCTTCTCCTACTTGTTCAACTTCTGCTCGCCTAACATAGTCATCTATTGCATCAGCTAACTTTGCAGCTTCTTGCACATTCTCTTTCATCTCTTGAATTTTAGGCTTTGTCTTGAGAAACGTATTTTGTGCAGTCTTGTCGTTCTCTATTTTAGCAATATTTCTAATTAGTCGTTTTTTATCTAGAGCCATGTTTCTTTTCTATTGCTTTGACAACTTTTGCTGAATGTCCACTCATTGCCTTTTTCATAAAATCAGGCATGTTACCTGTAGGTTGTCCTGTTGGTGTTACACCCGCAACTTCAGTCATCCTATCAGATGTGTAAGCACCGCCTCCCATAGTCGGATACGGTTCTTGAGCAGCTTGTATTCCGCCTTCGGTCTCATTTAGTATCTGATTTAGAACAGGATCTTTTACATTTATTTTTGGCTTGTCCTCAACTAATGCGTTACTTTCAACATTGTTTGTTGGAATTGGTGGGTTTACTATTTCTTGCACCACAATTTTTATTTGCTTTGCAACTTCTTTCTGTACAGCTTCTTCGATTATTTTCTTTAGCGCTGATATTGTACTTTGCTTCATTGTTATTACCCTTATCTATAGCTTGTTGTTTTAACGAAATCATCTAATTCTGTCATACATTCTGACAGGTCTAAAATTTGTGAATCTAGTATTGCATCAATTTCTTCTTCACTAAGTATACCATTATCAGAAACTCCTGCTCCTCCATCGTCTCCCATTACCCAGTTTCCTGTTGTAGGGATTGTTGCTGGAGCTTGTAAAGTTTCTCCTCCATCTCCTAAGGCAATACCGTCAATTAGTGTATCACCTGGGTTAAGATCCATATTTGGTGGAAAGTATAAATTATCATCGTCATCGTCTTCGTTTAAGTCATCTAGCAGATTATCTAAATCTGCATTAGGATTTGGAAGTCCTGGTGCACCTTCTAAACTACTAGCAGCACCTAAATCACCTAGTGCTCTATCAACATAAACTCCACCTAGCTTTTCACACTGTTCTTTAGATAAGCCTGACTCTGCGCCTCTATTCATTGCGCACTGTGCAACTATCTTTTGTAATAGAGCAATTAGCTGAGGTAGTATTTGTTGTGTTGCATTCATATTCTTAATAGCAGCATCTATCATTATTGGAATGCCTTCTATCATTTGTATCATAAACAATACTGCATCCATAACTCTTATCGCCGGAATTAATCTTTTAATAAGTTTGTAGATTTTTTTAATTTTTTTGATTACCTTGTTTATCTTCTTTAATATTTTATTAATTTTTCTAATAGACTTTAAAACTTTATTCATAATCTTAACTAACTTGTTGACGTCAGGAATAAGGTCACAAGCTTTATCTGGTTCCATTTCCATAAGAGTAATTAAGTTCTGTGTCTTGGCAAGAAATTTACCTTGCATCATTGTTAAAGAATTTATTTTCTTTTGTATTTTAATCCACCACCCACTGTCAAGACCGGGAATATTGACATCGAAATCAAGCTTATTAGAAAGATCATCTAGCCTATCACCTTTTTTTGGTTTGCCTGCTAGCTCTTGTAAGCTACAATAAGCATCATCGTTTTCTGCACCTCCAGGCGTTACAACTGCACCACCTTCACCAACTTTAAATCCTTCTTTGTCTATAGACACCGGAGCATCTAAAATATTTCCATCAGGATCAATTACTTTTCCATTAACAACAATGTCACCTATATCTAGTACTGTTCCTTCTGCAAATATTCTTGCATCGCCTCCATATCCAGAGTGGATAACCTCAATACCATTAGGCCCTGCTATAAAACCTTCTTCTGTTATATATTCTCCAGCTCCTAATGTATCTCCTGTATTGAATATCGACGTAGTTGTAAGCTCAATATCATATACATCAGCAGCAGCTTGATTTTGAAGTTGTTCTTCTTCACTTATCCCAGAAGGAGATGAATCTGCTCCTTGAAATACAGCCTCACCATCTACTATCTGATCACCTAATAATAGTGTTGATCCTGGTGAAAGATTTCTTTTTAATGATGTTATGTTGTTGCAGTCTAGTGACATTATAATCCTGTCTTAGGTCTTTTTGATACTTTAACATTTTTACTAAGAAGTAAATTTTCTAATTGCTGTTTTTGTCCTGCTGTTCCTGTGTAGCCTGCTAATCCTCCTGCTGCACCCATAACTGCAGGAAGAGGAACTGGTCCGCCTATATTACCAACTCCTGTTGCTGAAGTAAGTTGATTTGCAAAACTTGTCAACTGTTTATAGAGTTGATCGAGTAGTGTGACTAAATTGTCACCTAAAACAGCAGGCTGTAAATTATTGTCTTCAACATCACCTATCTTAACATTCTTACCTACAAGATTTGTATTATGTTTAGATATTATATTTGCTGTATTTGATGCGAATAAATTAATTTGTCCTTTATCACCTTCTCCCTTTGTATTAAAAGTAATTCTGTCAGAATTTCCAATTATTTGTGATCCTTTTAATTCTGGTGGTGTAACTGTTTCTCCTGCACTAGGAACAATGTTTATCTTAACTGTTTCATTTCTTGTCATCCATAAAGACGCAGGATCTAAATTAATATTTTCTTTTCTAGGTAGTAATGCATTTCTAGAATTTTCTTCCGGGCTGGATATTGACATTTTAATTACAGCATTATTAGCGTTAGGTATATTATCTGTATCGTTAACTAAGTCTGTTCCTATTCTTATTGACTGGTCATTTCTACCATTAACTGCCCAGTCACCAGGAAAGTTTTTAACAGGCCTACTAACAACCTGTCTTTGGAAATTCTTTACGTACTCATTAATATTTTTTGTTGTTCCTTTACCATCTTGTTGTGTTGCCATAGAACCTAGCATAATATTGTTGTTTACACTGTTTTTAATATTAAGAGGTTGGAAATAATATGTTTGAGAACCGTAATTAATAATCGCTACTAATTCACCTGGTACTGGATACGATTTTACTTGAGAGTCTAATGGAAATACCCAGCCGCTTTCATCTTTAGGAAGTATTGGAAATGGTACACTTCCTGTGTTTACTTTAATACACCCAATAAGAAGCGGTGACACATCTTCGTTTAAATCATTTTCATCCATAACAACATTAACAACTTCTGCAATTATTGATTGCACTGTTACTATTTTGTTGTTGTGAACAATAGCATCAACGATTTCTCTTACACGTCGTTCATCAGGTAGATCGCTTGTCGGATCTATGCTGATTTGTGAGTTGTGTAATTTATCGATGAGGACTGTTTCGTGAGAATCACTCATATTTATCCTCTATTTTATATTAAGCGCGATATCGTCTACTTCTTTCTGTATACCAGCAGTAGCTTCTTCTAGCTTGCTAATAATATCTTCTTTTTCTTTGTCAGATAAACCGAAATCACTTTCTACAGACTTTGTTTCTGTTTGCATAACTCTTTGTACTACAGCTGCCAGCTTAACAAGTAACTCATCATTTCTGACGTTTGCTTCCATAAAATCACTAATCATTGGAAACAAAGCTTGTGCACTTTGAGGATCTTTAATAAATGTCATCATCTCTTGTATGAGTGACTCTATCTGGATCTTATTGCGCTTTGAATTATCGTCTATCTTTTTAAATAGATCTGATACTGTTGTGCCTTTGAATATTTCATAGTCAGCTGACATTAGAACGTCCTTTGACTATAAATATACTAGAACTTACTAAATAGTACGTTTTGTAACAGGAGGTTGTACAATGTCGCCTTCTTTATCCCACTTAGTATAAAGATTTTTATAATGGCTCCTCATTACATTAAGAACTCTTGTTATGTGCTGAGTACTGTGACCTGATATTTCCCTTAACAGTATGTAAAGTGCTTTTTTATTGAATATCTCTATAGAATCTACACGTGACATTAACTCTACAATAGACCACGCAATTTTAATATCACGTTCTTTCTTAAATACTTTATCAATATTTTCTTCCCAATAATCAATTACAGACTTAAAAAACTCTTTCTCTTCTTGTGACTTAACTGTGTTATCATCATAAGAAGTATTCTTTACATCTTTGTGCTTTAGGTCTAAAACATCATTATGAGTTTTCATTTTCTTGTAGTTGTTATTGTTGTGGCAAATTAACCAATTTTTAACAACAACACTAAAGTAACTAAATGCCTTACCTTTCCCTTGCTTATATTTATCTAGACGTGTTATCATA
>CESM01004111.1_pt1 | contig 11082 bp, 8 predicted proteins | sample 361421 | NCBI WGS metagenome assembly CESM01 (sample SAMEA2622219, study PRJEB7988) | marine metagenome | isolation source: saline water (ENVO:00002010), including | reverse complement strand
AATGATTGCAATGAGAGTAACCTCTGCCATGTTACTCACTCTGTTGATGATAGGAGGGAGTTTGAGTGGTTGCTTTGGTGAGGATGGTGAAGTTCCAGAGGCGGAAGATTCGCCCTTCGATTTTGGGAAGGAAATTCCTGAAACAACATGGTATCATTACGCAGGAGGGGTCGATGCGCTCAACGATTCTGCGGTTCAATCTGCAAATATTACTGTGAATTTGACTGGTGAAAATACGCCATTTTGGTCTCAAGGGTCATATTATGGAATTGGAATGAGCACGTTCGAACCAACTATCGGAATTACCTCAGATGATAATTTGTACATTACAAGTTGGGGTAATGGGCCCCTTGGATCAACCGCTATAGTCCAATGTAGTGGCATGATTGGGATGGCAAATTTGTCCGATTATTCATGTGAAGATACTTACAATCCATTGTTACCTGTTCCAAATAGCAATGATCCCTATGTCTATGTTGACAAATGGACTGATCGAATCATGAAATTCGATATGCATGCTCTTCTAGGAATGACTGTAGAATGGTCCGACAATGAGGGTGCTTCTTGGTCTCCTCCTACACCTGCAACTTCGTATTCCGTTCAAGATCATCAAACGATTTCATCCTCTCCATACCCTGCTACTTTACACCCAACAACCTGGGTTTTCTGCATTAACGGAAATTGGGAGGCTCCTCTCTGCTCCACAAGCTTTGATGGTGGAAATACATGGAGCCCGGAGGTTCCTGGAGCGCCATTAGGATGCGGGAGTGGGGGATTGAGTGCACATATCGAAGGAGGTGCAAATGGTAATTTCTACAGAGGAAATACCGGTTGTAGTGGGAGTGGGTACTCGATTTACCGTAGCACCGATGGGGGATTCACATGGACTGAACACCCCCTCCCAACGGATGAATCTGGAACCGCGGATACTTGGAATGCAGAAGAAGCGCAAGTTGCTATCGATGATGATGATAACGTGCATGCAATGTGGATGGGGTCCGATAACATGCCCTACTATGCGTACTCTCGCGATGAAGGAGAAACTTGGAGTAATGCAATGATGATTGCACCGCCTGCCGGAATTGTTGGCACTGGTTTCCCAGTAGTGACTGCTGGTGCAGCAGGAAAAGTTGCGTTTGGGTATGTTGGAGATGCTGGAAATAACACATGGAATGGATACATGACTGTGATTACAGATGCGTTCAATGAAAATCCTTTGATGACTACTATCCAAATCAACGAGCCTGGAAATCCACTAGACACGGAAGATGGATGCGGATACAATAGATGTGGAGGATTAGGGGATTTCTTGGATATGGCAGTTGATCAACATGGTCGACCTTGGTTTGGACTATCTCATAATTTAGCTGACATCGGAATTTTTGCTACATTGACCGATGGTCCGGCACTACGGGGATTAGATGCAAATTTGAGTACCATGCCCATTGGTGGAGAAGAAACCCTCTGACGAAATTGTTTCAGTTCTCGTCAAGATGGTATACGAGCACTCATAACAGAACCATGGAAATGGATAGATATGCGGCGGAGAGCATCTTCTACTCTGTTCGTTTTACTTCTCTTGCTTACTTTCATTCCATCTGCTCCCGCAGAAGCAGAGGAAGTAGTCCCTCAATTCGGAACTGGCTTCGATGAAACCGTTATCGTTGATTCAAATGATGGTCTTGCCGATCCCCGGGACTTGGAGTTTCATCCGGGAAGAACTAGTGAGTTGTGGATTGCAAACCGGGGCACTGATAGTATTACGATTGTCAGTGATGCTGGTATGACCAGTGAATCATCTGATACTCGTTATGACTCTCATCGAAATCACTTCCTCGAAGAGGTCAGCGCAATCGCGTTTGGGGCATACCACCCTGAATTCGATTACACATGGGGGTCAGCTCAAGAAACCGCAAATACGTACTGTGGTCAAGCTGCACCAAACAACTTCATGGGGCCAACATTGTGGCCATCCTCTCTTACACATTTTGCCGTGGAACATCAGAATGACCAATATCTCGGTAGCCACATCGACATGAATCATGAATCCCCATATGGAATGGGGATTGCGCATGACTACGACAACGTATACTGGTACTACGATGGTTACTATGGTGAGCTTGTGCGATATGATTTCGCTGAAGACCACGACACTGGAATGGATGATCATTCAGATGCAATTGTCCGACGATATTCTGATGTCAGTTTGAGTCGGGCAATGGGAATCCCTGGCCATATGGTGATGGACAAAGATTCTGGGGTCCTCTATATTTCAGACACCGGGGCTGATCGGGTTCTATGGGTGAACACGAGAGATACAACCGTGAATACTCAGAATATTATGAACGATGCCTCTCAACTTGAGCCACTTGCAGAGTATTCCCGTATGACTGGTATCGAATGGGGTGTACTCGCAAACGGTTTGGATCTCCCGTCAGGTATCGCTCTGGAAGGGGACAGACTCTTTGTCTCCCAGAATGGGAATGGGCGTATCCTCGCACTAAACCTCGCCACAGATGGGAAGAGTGCAACTGAAGCAGGTACTGTTCAAACGAGTGCAGTCTCCATTATGGGTCTCGAAATAGGACCTAATGGAAATCTATGGTACGTTGACAACGGTCGTGATGAAGTGATTCGCATCGATCCATTCGATGATGAGGACGATGATGGTGTGGCGGATTCTCTAGACAATTGTCCATCTACGCCGAACACCACACAAATGGACCATGAGTTAGATGATGTCGGAGACGCATGTGACTCGGATGATGACAATGATGGAGTACTCGATATTGACGATTCGTGTGCCTTAGGGGATTGGAATTGGACCGCCTCTATCCAAACAGATCATGACGGAGATGGTTGCGAAGATGCGGGAGAAGATTCTGATGATGATGATGATTCTGTGTATGATACAAACGACAAATGCCCTAAAGGGAATTTAGACTGGACTTCTTCTGTTTCAACGGATTCAGATAGTGATGGATGTAGGGATGCTGGCGAGGATCTTGACGATGATAATGATTTGATATGTGATTCAACCTCAACGGATGCCGTTTGTGAAGTATCTGCGGTAGGAGAAGATCGCTGCCCAAATAGTCGAGATGGGTTCTACTCGTTTCCAACAAATGATGCTGATCGCGATGGTTGTGAAGATAATGGTGAGGACCTGGATGATGATAATGATGGGGTGTTAGATTCTGTTGATGATTGTCCAACACGATATGGTGTCAGTTCGATTGATGGGCCGGTTGGATGCCCTGATCGTGACGAAGATGGTAGAGCAGATTCGATTGATGCTTTTCCAGATGAGGATAGTCAATGGTCGGATCAGGATGGTGATGGATTTGGAGATGAAGCAGATGGAGTATTCCCTGATGCTTGTCCATACATAATTGGTGATTCTACAATTGACCGTATGGGATGTATGGATCGAGATCGGGACGGGTGGTCAGATCAGGGTGATGCGTTTCCCGACGACGTAACCCAACATACTGATCGAGATCAAGACGGGTTTGGAGATTCAGAAACTGGCTACCAACCAGATTTTTGTCCGGATATTTTTGGGACGTCCACTGAAGATCAATTCGGATGTCTAGATTCAGATGGAGATCAGTGGTCCGACATTGGGGACGCGTTTCCAGACGAGCCTACACAACATTCTGATGCTGATCTTGATAGATACGGCGACAATCCTACTGGATTCAACCCAGATGCTTGTCCGCTTGTGTATGGCACTTCATCAGAAGTTCGTCTTGGATGTCCGGACAATGATGGGGATGGATGGGATGATGGCATAGATGAATTTCCTGGCGATTCTAAATCGTGGTCCGACATAGATGGTGACGGGTTTCCTGACCAAAATGGTACTATAATTAGCGATGACTGTCCAATGGTTGCTGGGACTTCCGAACAAGGAAGTGTTGGATGTCTAGATTCAGATGGTGATGGTTGGGCGGACGAAGATGATGCTTTTCCAATGGATTCTGATAGGCACCTACCAGCTGCAAATCTAGGCTATGTAGCCCTTGGAGGAGGGGGTTTTGTTCTTTTAATCGGAAGTTTAGCAGCAATTCTTCTTCTTAGAGGAAAGAGGAGCGAAGAGGTCGATTCTTCTATGCCAGCATCGGTCCAAACTGGGCCCCCACTACCTCCTGACGGTCTACCCGCTGGCTGGACAATGGAACAGTGGGCATGGTATGGTGCGGATTATCTTAAGAATAGATAATTCACTATAATCAGAGACGAGATGATTTTCAGGCTGCAACGTGTCATCAGTGTGTATGACTTGGGTTGAATTGTTGGTAAAGGGCCTGTTCAGTGGTGGGATGATTGTTGGTGCAAGTGAGGTAGCAAAGCGATCGATTGTTTTCGGTGCGGTGATAATTTCACTTCCATTATCGAGTATCTTCTCAATGATCATGCTCCACCGTGATGGTGTCAATTCAGAAGATATTGCTGCTTATGCTGAGAGTATTCTGTATCTTGTGCTTCCCGCACTTGCACTATTCGCTATAATGCCCATACTTCTCAGAAGGGGTTGGGATTTCTGGCCTTCACTAGGGCTTGGGATTATGGCCACATTAGCACTGTATGGCGCCGGTATCATGCTCGCCACTCGGTTCGCTATTGACGGGCAAGCATGAAGAGGCTCCGACAAAGGGTGTGAATTAGGTAAATCCCATGCCGGGTGTCTTTGATCGAAAGAGGCGGCGCGCTATTGTGCGCAAAATATCTGAGGACTACGAAGATGCCTTGTCGACATATTTTGGAACGAAATCACCGGATAGCGTTGCTGCCAAGGATCAACACAGGGGATATGTCGATGCTTTGAGATCCTGTGGCGTTGAAGTCGAAATTCTCGACGCTCTCGAGGGGCATCCAGATTGTTGCTTCGTTGAAGATACTGCCATCGTCTTCGAAGATGCTGTTGTCATCTGTAATCCAGGTCACGCTTCTAGAGCTGGTGAAGTGAATTCGATTGCTGAACGCCTCTCTAACGATTTCAAAATTCAACGAATGCCGCCAGATGCGATGATGGATGGTGGAGATGTAATCTACACGGGCAGTAAAATCCTGATTGGATTATCCACTAGAACCAACGCAATGGGGGCTGAATTCCTCTCCAAATTTGCTGCTGAACGTAATATTTCTACACAAATCATAGAGGTCCCAAAGACGACGTTGCATCTAACTACGGTGTGCTCAGTGCCACGGGATGGTACAATCATCGCAGCCGAAGGGCACCTTCGTCCAGACCAGTTAGAGAGTTTTGATGAGGTTATTTGGGTCCCCGCTGAAGAAGCGTATGCTGCGAATACCATTGCCTTTGAAGATGGTCGAATTATCATCTCAGATGGATTCCCAATAACAATCGAAAGGATTCGAAAGGCCGGTTTTGAACCCATTCTCATCGCTATGAGTGAGATTATGCAAGCAGATGGGAGCCTTACTTGTCTATCTCTCTTCATCGGCTGAGCGTGGTGAATACGTGCGACGGGAAATTCTCTACGCCGCTACAATTGCAATTGGTCTCCCGATCTCGAGATATTTTTCTGAATGGCCTGTCAACCTCTGGTGTATTGGTCTATTCGTGGTTCTCTTCATTCGAGGAGAACGGAAAGAACGGATTGAGATGATGGCCGTCCTTGCTTTCGCGACCCCTATGGAATTATTCTTCAGTGAAATATGGTTAATCTATGAATATCAACGAAACCTAATGCCATTGTATGTCCCTGTAGGGCACTGGTTCTTATTCGACCTTGGTCGACGTATTGCAAATCAGCTGCCGGATGGCAAAAGAGTGGCTGCAGGAGCGTTGGTTCCTTTCATTCCACTAACAATTTGGATGGCGTTTGATGGAATCGATACTTCAGGTCTTTTTCTACTAGCTCTAATGTTTGGATTCGTTCGTTTCGGTCCTGCTCCAATGCTCTACGCTGTGATGGCTTGGCTTGCACTCGCAATGGAGTTATGGGGCACTGGACTTGGTACGTGGACTTGGGATACAAATGTTCCATGGACCTCTCTTACGGCTTGGAATCCCCCTCTCCTCTGTGGGGCATTCTATGGCCTAGGTGACCTTCTTGTGAATCTCGCAACTCAGCGATTTGAAGATACATCATCACCGCTGGATTGAATGCTAACCAATGACCCGTTAATCCTGATGAGGGCAAAGGGTTCCGCCATTGCACTATGTCTGTTGATGCTTGCATCTCCTCTCGCAGGATGTTTTGGTGACATCGATGAAGGTCCAAATGCAGATGATCTAATGGTCGGTGTCGCGAGTCTGCAAGCCGGTGTCTTTCAGAACGTTCTATTCACCTCAAGTGACGACTTGTCGGTCTTTATTCCATATCTGATTCAAGATCCAGTCAGTGGTCTAGTGCAGAATTCAACTGTGATTGATTTGGAAAGTGGGACTGCCACTGAGGTTCGTATTCTGGCTCCACCACGAATTGATTTAGCACTCGTGATGATTGGTGACCTCGGCCGTGAGAATTGGCCAATTCGTGAAATGAATGAATCTTGGACCTCGTGGATTCAACGCAATGGCGACGGGGGCGGAGGCGGTGCTATCATCCGTGTTGCAGCAGAAGGTAACGCAACATTCGACACCGTGAACGGAAGTTCTTCCGATGGAGGGGCGGTCGCAATTAAGACTCTAAGTGTTATTCGTCAGGAGATGGCTGTCTACGACAAGGATACTGGAGCACGTCATTCAACCGGGATTGTCTCGGGTCGTGGCGTCTACAATACTCTAGATTTGCTCACTGATGACACCTTAGATTCCGTCAGTTGGGATGGACGTGCAGGGTATTGGGATCGATGGGCTGGACAAGGAAATCTCGCCTACGAAGAGGCCGCCCAATGGCTCCATCTTGAACTCGAATCCTTTGGGCTTGAAGTAATGGACCATCGCTTCGAATTCACGGATATTTTTGGAAATCAAAATCCTGAATCGTACAATGTTTGTGGTTACTCATGGGGCACTGAATACCCAGATGAATGGATGGTCTTTGGTGCTCACTTCGATATTGCGCCCCCAGCAAATGGTGTTGGACTAATTCCTGCTCTCCACGACCCCCATATCACTGGAGAGCGGACCTATGGGACACGTGTTGGTGCTTACGACAATGGGGCTGGCACGTCTATGGTACTCGAAACGGCTGAGGCTTTGGCTGAATTCCCCACTCGGAGAACCATGGTTTTCTGCTTCTGGTCAGGGGAGGAAGGAGGCAAACGTGGATCCTCTTACTGGACGGACTACTATGTGACAGAGGACAATCCTCAGGTCACAATTGTTGACTACATCAATCTCGACATGGCAGGTGTCAATTGGCCGGGCGGAGGTGGAGCTCCTTGTGGTGACGAACACGGCGGAGGTGATGCTGGGTGTGATCCACAGCCAACTGTAGATCAGGATGGTTATCCAAAGGATGAGGAAATTTGGCCGATGCGCGTCTATATTGGGCCATCTGAAAACCACGATGCTATCGACCAGCCTGGAATGGTTGGTCTTGCAAACTGGATTGGATCGGATGCTTTGGGTGTTGAACAACAAATTGGAACCCTTGTTGGAACAAACCATTCTGAAGAAACTTGGAAGGTCGATGCGTGGCAGGAAATGGACCGCCCCGAAATCATCGTGTATGAAGACACGACTGCACGATCTGACCATGCTAGCTTCCAGGCTATTGGAACCACAACTATCGGATTTGGAGGATTAGTCGACGGGTACTGGTGCTATCACCAAACCTGCGATACACTCGAGGAAATGGAAGATTGGATGGATACCACTGGCAAGGATTACGAAGAACCGAATACAGGGACTGCTAATCTCGTAAACAGCCTAGATATGATTACTTGGTGGGCAACATACTCTTTCTTCCATATGGACGAAAAGCCTGTTTTGAATACGCTTGTTTGAGGCACTGGTATGTCTGAGCCATTGATTCATCCTGACATCACTAAGGCTCACACCCTACCATCTAGATTCTATACTGAAAAGGAATCATTTCACAATCTACTGGATGACATGCGAGATTGTTGGTACTTTGCAGCCCATTCCAGTCAATTCACCGAGCATAACGTGATTCCACTAATTGACATTGAAGGAATGCTTGGTGAAGCCCTGATACTAACTAATTCAGATAAAATCAGATGTCTCTCCAATGTCTGCACACACAGAGGGATGTTAGTAGCCACTGAGCCAAGCAGTAGCAATACTCTGCAATGCAAATATCACGGCCGAACATTCGGTATGGATGGTTGTATGAAGAATATGCCAGAGTTCCAGGATGTCGAAGGATTTCCCTCTGCTTCCGACGATTTGCCAAGCTTTCCTGTCACTGAATGGAAGGGGTTGCAATTGGTTGGTGGAGACAGATATCTCAAGGAAGCTATAGCAGAATTGGAATCTCGACTGGGGTGGCTAGATATCGGCTCCTACAATCATGACAAAAGTCGATTTCGATCGTATGAAATTGAGGCGAATTGGGCTCTTTACGTAGACAATTATCTCGAGGGTTTTCACATACCATTCGTTCATGGTGATCTACATGGTGTATTGGATAGTAACGAGTATCGAACCGAATTATTCGAAGGAGGGGTGCTACAAATTGGAATTGCAAGAGATGGTGAGCCTCACTTTGAGCCACCTGAGAATTCGGCCGAATATGGTGAGAAGGTGGCAGCCTACTACTACTGGTTCTACCCTGGACTAATGCTCAACTTCTACCCCTGGGGATTATCTGTCAACCAAGTAATCCCGCTCTCTGTCGATAGAACTCGTATCGTTTACCACGGCTATGTCGGAAACCCAGAAATGCTCGGCAAAGGGGCAGGTGGAGATTTAGACAAAGTCGAGATGGAGGATCAAGAAATCGTGGAAGCGACACAGCGTGGAGTTTCCTCAAAATCATATGATAGGGGGCGATATTCCCCGAAAATGGAACGAGGTGTCCATCATTTTCATCGCATTATGACCCATAATCAATAGAGGAATTTAGGTGGTTTGTTGACTTCTCGATTGAATGGATTTCAATCAACAACAACCACCCTTGGGCTTCACCTCGTGGATTTCAACTACACGAGGAGGTGGAAGTCGAATCATGATTGCAGAACCAACCACTTCAAACGATAACGAAGATATCTCTCCATCAATATCTGTGACAATAGCGATGATGTTTCGATGATGAGTAAGTCGAATCACGGTGTCGGTCCTACGGCTGGACCTCTCTACTTCGAAGACCATTCCCTTGAGGCGGACTACACCATGATCTTCTGTGTAGTGTTTATTCGCAACCCGTCGAAGGCGTGATAGTTGCTTCATCGCATCATCTACTGCTGACATCGCCTCCTTCTGATACTCACTCTGTTCATCTGAAGGTGCCCAATTTGAGATATCGGGGGCCTCTTCATTACAATCGTCTTCATCATCTACATCGTCTCTTTCCACAGTCATTGCATCACCTCATTGGTGGACAAATTGATTCGGCCACCGGAAGACGACAACGCTGTGACTCTATTTGAATCAACGAAAGTGTTCCATCCAACGTAAGATTGGAATTCGTAATATCACTCAAATTAGAGAGGAGATTAGTTCGAGGTAAGGGGTTATTTGGCCAGTAAGTGTACCAAAAGCAAGGCCGATTGTGCCGATTAAAAATATCCAGAATACTGGTTCAGACCAGCGTTTTACCTTGAGGCCGTCAAGTGGTCCAAGTGGTATCATATTGAATGCAGCTAGGATTGAATTCCCCCAAAGCCATGCCTGTACGAATGCTTCGATAATCGCAGCATCACTAAGACCGAGTAATAGACCACCTATCACAAAACCAACTGAATATAGAACAAGATTCGAAATTGGTCCTGCTAAAGCTATCTTTCCATTCTGTTCTTTGGTGATATTACCTGCCACCATCACTGCTCCAGGGGCCATGAAGACAAATCCAAGTAAAGCTGCAATTAGGACACCCATCCTCAATCCAGATGGATCTGCACGGAATTCTGCCCAGCAACCATAATGTCGAGCAAGGAACTTGTGGGCCATCTCATGCAACAAAAAAGCTGGACCTAGTGAGAAAATGTAGAGTGTGCCCCAAATTGCCATCTCTATAATTAGCGCAAAAGGCGAAACTCCGCTGTTTAATATTCCAAACACCCCACCTACACGCATCAACGCTAAAGCAAGAGCGAATGCTAACGTCGCAAGTGTAAGATCGTTGATTTCTTTTCGCGAGAAATGCCAAAATGAACCTTCGTGATGCAAGGGTGGTGCGCTGTAATAACTCGGATTCATGAAACCGCGCAAAAAGGCAGAAGATGAATTGTTGGACTTTTCGAATACTACGCGAACATGTTGCTGTCTACGCATTCCATCGTCTCGTGCACGTGAATGGTTTGGTGGTTGACGATTCGCCGAAGCGAAAAAATCCTCTTCCAACGCATTGAGGCGGGGGTCCCGTCCCTTGCGGTCCATGTCTAGGCCTTCGTACCGGTGCGCTATCAATCTAGATGAGATAGTGGGCTCCACACGACTCCTTGCGGGCTTTTGCAGCTGAAATCGACGCTTGAGCGAGGTCAAGCATGAGGCTGGCATCTAGAGCTGCGATTAATTCCATATTCATGATTTGTGAATCGTCTGAAAGACGAATTGGCGAGGATGCGAGGTCATCGATTTTAGTTTCCACAGATTGGAGGCCTTTTTCTTCACGGATAAGGCCCATGTGGGCCATCATAGTGCGACGAATGGATGCTGTAACGGCCGCCACTGTCATGCCGTCCTTGACTTCGCTCATGGCTTCGATTTGCGCTTCAGAGTTGAAGGCAGCGTCCATCATGAGATCGTGCCCCCCATGCTTTGCAGAGGTAGCCCACTGACCTGCGGACGTGCCGGCGCTCTCTCCGCTGAGAAGGGTGTCCAATGTCCAGTTACCGGCAAGAATGTCGCTACCGTGCATACCTGATGCTGCTGATGCTCCTGCAGCATAGAGGCCCGTAAGCCAGAGATCCTCACTAACCAAAGCACGTCCTTCGGCATCAACAGCAACACCGCCGATAGAGTATCTAGGTGCAGGAGTA
>CESM01118356.1_pt1 | contig 11088 bp, 12 predicted proteins | sample 361421 | NCBI WGS metagenome assembly CESM01 (sample SAMEA2622219, study PRJEB7988) | marine metagenome | isolation source: saline water (ENVO:00002010), including | reverse complement strand
GGATAAAGTTTACCAAACAGTTATACCTCGAAATGTTAGACTATCCGAAGCTCCGTCCCACGGTGTTCCAGTATTAATTTACGATAAAAATTGCCCAGGCAGTAAATCTTATTATAGTTTTACTGACGAATTTATAGATCAAGAAAATAAAATAGGGAGTGCAGCTTGATGAATTCTAAAATTAAAAAAGGGTTAGGACGTGGTCTGTCCTCTTTGATTGGTGAAACTAAAGTAGAAACAAAAATAAATAAACTATCGCTGAGTGATATTGTTCCAAACAAATATCAGCCAAGAAAAAATTTTGAAAAAGAAAATTTAGATGAATTAACTGAGTCAATTCGAGAACGAGGTGTTATTCAACCAATTATAGTAAGAGAGACAAATTCAGATAAATCAAAATATGAAATTATAGCTGGCGAAAGAAGATGGCTCGCTGCTAGAGGCGCTGGTCTTCATGAAATTCCTGTAGTTGTTACAGAAGCTGATGATTTAAAATCACTTGAGTTTGCAATAGTTGAAAACGTACAAAGACATGATTTAAATCCATTGGAAGAAGCGCAAGGTTATAAAAGATTAATTGATGAATTTTCATATGATCAAGAAAAAGTTTCAAAATTCATTGGAAAAAGTAGAAGTTATATTACTAATTCACTTAGGTTATTAAACTTACCGTCTGAGGTTTTAAAATTTGTTGAAGAAAAAAAGATTTCATCAGGTCATGCCAAAATTCTTGTAGGTTTGGATAATGCTTTATTTGTTGCTAATAAAATTATAGAAAAGAAACTATCTGTTAGGCAAGCTGAAAATTTTGTAAAAATTTTTAGAAAAAAAAATAAAACGAACTTCATAAATAAAGACTCAAATATTCTATCTTTAGAAAACCAAGTTAGAGAAAAAATAGGTATAAATATTTCTATAAAAAATAAAAAAAATAATTCTGGCTCTATTATTTTTGATTATAAAAGCTTAGATCAGCTGAATAAAATTATAGATATTATTAAGAAAAATTATTAATTTTTCTCGATGCCTCTTTAAAAATAAAATCTAATAAAATATTTATAGAATTTGTTGAATTTTTTTTAATAAGCAATTCAGCATTATTTATTCTTTTAATTAAATTTGTAATATTTTCTTTCGTCCAAATTTTAAGTTGTTTCTTTATTATTTCTTTGTCTTTCCAAAAAATAGGTGGTTTAGATGAAGCTATGGCAGCATCTATATTCTTAGTTTTTTCAACTAAAATTGAAAGGGTCTGTAATTTTTTTGATTTTAGTAAGAAAGTTCTTATGATTTGAATACATTCTTCTACTGAAAAATTATTTTCATTAATAATTTCTTTTATTTTTTTTTGATTTTGAATTAAACAATTGTCTATTAGTGAAGCAACACTGTAATTTTCAGCTTGATTTGTAAGTTTTAAAATACTCTGTTCATCAATCTCTTTTTTTTTAAATGCATACATTTCAATTTTATTTAGTTCATTTTTAAGATTTCCTCTATCATTCATAGATCTTTTTATAATTAAATTTAATAATTGTTGTGAAATATTAATTTTTTTCTCCTTACAAAATGTAGCTGCTAAATTTATTAACGATTGTTCGGTTTCTTTGTAGAAGGCAATACAGGCTAGTTTTTTATCTTTTTCAAATAAAGATCTTAATTTTGATTTTTTTTCTAAAATACTTGAAACTAAAATTATGTTTACATCATCAATTTCTTTTTCATTAATTTCTTCAATCAAGTTTTTAATTTTGTCTGAAGCTCTATTAACTATTATTAATTTTTGTTTTTCAAAAAAAGATTTATTTTGAATTTCATTAAAAATAATGTCTTCATTTGAGATAATTTCAGCTTCTTCATATTGATATGTGTTACCAATAAATTTTTTTTTAAATATATTGTCTACAAAATCATTTATATGACCTTGGTTTTCACCATATAATAGATAAATTTTCTGTTTGTTTATATCAATTTTATTGTATTCGAAAGATTTTATAATCATTTTAAGGTGCTAAGAATATCTTTATTTCTTGTATAGTTGAATTAATTAAATTATTTTCAACTTGTCTTTGATAATTTTTTAATTCAAATTTATTTGTTAAATTAGGATAAGTAATACTTTTCTCAAATTTTTTATTTTTTATTAATTTCTCATTTTTTATAACAGAAACATCAATCAAAATATAAGACTTATAAGATGTCGCATTACCTGATGAATCTTTTGCTAGCGTTGAAACTTTACTTTCCGAAAATAATTTTAATGTATATCCTGATTTGTTTTTATTCTCTTTAATATTAAGTTTATTGTAAATTTTATTATTAATTTTTCCATTACCGGTAAATATTTTTTCAGTTACAATTAATTCATTAAGATTTATTGTTTTGTTTAAAGGTTCAAATCCACACGATACAAGAGAAAATAGAAATAAAATTAAATAAATTTTTGTAATTTTTTTTATCATATTATAAAATTTATTAATTTATCTTTAATATAAATAATTTTTTTTGTTTTTTTATTTTCAAAAAATTTTTGCAGTTTCACTAATTTTTTAATTTCTACAACCAATTCATTTTCAGAAAAACTTTTTGAACTAGTAAAAATTTCTCTTTTTTTTCCATTAATTTGAATTATTATTTTATTTGTGTCCTTTTCAAGAAATTCTTTTTGAATTTCTGGCCATTTATAATCATGATCTTTTGATATTTCTGATAAACATTCTGAAGTTAAATGAGGAATCACAGGCATAATAATTTTAAGTATTTTTTCATAATTCACCATTAAATTTTTGTAATGTAATTCTTTTTCTGTAATCTTAGAATAAAAATTATAAATTTCGTACAGACTAGCAATTATCGTGTTGTAGCTAAATCGCTCGAGACTTTGATTTATTTTATGAATTACTTGATTCGTAAATTTATTTAAAGAAGCATCATTTTCGTTTTTATTTTCCTCTTTGTTATTTGGCATTTGTTTAATTTTTTGGTGTAAACTCCAAAATTTTTGAACAAACTTGTGACAAGCAATAATACCTTGATCTGTCCACTGAATATCTTTTTCTGGCGGACTATCAGATAAGATAAATAATCGAACTGAGTCGGCCCCGTAGTCTTTAATAATTTGTTCTGGATCGATAGTATTTCTTTTAGATTTAGACATTGACTCAATAGGGCCTACTATCACTTTCTCATTTGGATTATTTTTTTTAACAAATTCTTTACCATCGTCTGAGACCACTTCATCGGGACTTAACCAATTGCCATCAATATCTTTGTATGTTTCGTGGCAAACCATTCCTTGAGTAAACAGTCCATCAAAAGGCTCTGTAGCGAAAATTCTTTTATCTTTATAATTGAGAGCTTTTAAAAAAAATCTTGAATACAGCAAGTGTAAAATTGCATGTTCTACACCACCAATATATTGATCTACAGGCATCCAGTAATTGACGTCATCAAGATCGAAACCGTCATTTTCATTTTTTGGTGAACAAAATCTTAAAAAGTACCAAGAAGAATCAACAAAAGTATCAAGAGTGTCCGTTTCTAACGTACAAGTCTCTCCATCAATTTCTATTTTTTTCCAATCTTCCTGAAAATTTAAAGGGTTACCTTTTGTTTTAAGGTTTATTTGTCTAGGAAGAGTAATGGGTAAAAGTTTGGTGGGGACTTTTTTAATTTGGTTCTTACTATTGTAAGCGATCGGTATAGGGCATCCCCAATATCTTTGTCTTGAAACACCCCAATCTTTTAATCGAAAATTTATTTTTTTTTCCCCTATTTTCTTTTCTTCTAAAACTTCAATAGTTTTATTTATAGATTCGATTGGAACCTTTAGTCCATTTAAAAAATCAGAATTAAAAAGTACACCAGACCCTGTAAATGCTTCACTTGTTACCTTAAAATTTTCATTTTCATCATTAGGTCTTACAACTGTTTTAAACTTTAAATTATATTTTAGAGCAAAATCAAGATCTCTTTGGTCGTGCGCCGGGCATCCAAAAACTGCACCAAATCCATAGTCCATTAAAACAAAATTGGCAAAGTAAACAGGCACTTTAATTTTTTTATCTAATGGATTAATTGCCGTTAAATTTGTTTTAAATCCCAATTTGTCTGCCTGAGCTATAGACTCTTCAGTTGTACCAATTTTAGAACATTCATCTTTAAATTTTAAAAAATCTTTATCATTTTCATAAAATTTAGATATTGGATGATCAACAGAAACAGCAAGAAAAGAAAAACCAAAAAGAGTGTCTGGTCTTGTTGTAAAACATTTAATTGTATTTACTTCTTTGTTTCCTTCAATTTTAAAATCAATCTCACAGCCAAAAGATTTACCAATCCAATTTTTTTGCATTGTTTTAACTTTTTCTGGCCAATTATCTAAATTTTCAAGGCCTTCTAATAATTCATCAGAAAATTTAGAAATATTAAAGAACCATTGATTTAATTTCTTTTTTTCAACAGGAACTCCAGATCTCCATCCTTTCCCATCTATTACTTGTTCATTTGCTAAAACAGTTTCATCAACTGGATCCCAATTTACATAGCTTTCTTTTCTGTAAACTAATTCCTTATCATATAAATCTAAAAAAAATTTTTGTTGATGCTTGTAATAATTTTCTGAACAAGTAGAAATTTCTTTATCCCAATCTATAGATAAACCTAACTTTTTTAATTGAGATTTCATTATAGAAATATTTTTTTCTGTCCAATCTTTTGGATCAAGATTATTTTGTCTAGCTGCATTCTCTGCAGGCATACCAAAAGAATCCCATCCCATAGGATGAAGTACATTAAAACCCTGCATAAATTTGGCTCGTGCAAGAACATCTCCAATAGTATAATTTCTCACATGACCCATGTGAATTCTGCCTGATGGGTAAGGAAACATTTCCAGACAATAGAATTTTTTTTTATTCTTATCTTTAGAAGCTGTAAAAAAATTATTTTTCTCCCAGTGCTTCTGCCATTTAATTTCAATATCTTTAAAATTATATCTTTCCATTATTCTTAAAATTAAATTTGAAAATCAAGATCTTTTATGTTTTTACTTTTTTCTATCGCTTTTATTTTTTGGAATTTTGACTTCACCTTTTTCTGCTCTTCGTTTTTTATTATTAGTAATTTTTAATTGAGCGGCTCTTTTTAAAATAGCTAATTTAATTTCTTGATTGAGATCCGTTTCGATTAATTCAACTGAACAATTATTATTTGTTTTACAGTTTTTTTGATAAACTTTTATGTTTATACCATCTGCTCTTATTTCATCTGATAAAAACTGGACGCTAATTTTTATTGACTCATTTTGGCTATTTTGATCAGAATACCAATCTGTTATAATAATTCCACCACCATAATCTACATTTGATAAGGGTGTAAATTCCAATATATCTAGTGTTGCTATCCAAAGTTCATTTGCATTAGCAAAAGAAAAGCTTCCACCACCAGATTTTTTGCCAACAGGGATACTAAAGCCTCTTCCTTGTTCAATATTTCTCTTTCTTTTATCTGCATCGTTAATTGGAGAATCTTTGACATCGGCTCTTTCATACTTAAATGGACCACAAGAATACAGACTAAAAGTCAGAAAAAAAGTTAGTAAAATAGTAGTCAGTTTAAATTCTAGAATTTTCATTTGATTAATGAGGTATAATTAAAATTATTAATTATCATAGTTTTTAATCAATAAAGAATACCTATCATTTGATTTGAGTACTATTGGATTTTGAGAATAATAAACGATATAAACCGTGATATTTTTGCAACAAAGTACGATTATTTGAACAAAAATGATTAAAAAAAACGTTTTTTGACTATTTTTTGTTAATTTGCCAGCATTGATTAATCAATAAAACATAAAGGAAAAACATGACAAACATGAAAAAACTTGGTTTATCAGCATTAGCAGGATCGCTAGTAGCATTCTCTGCAAACGCTGCTGAACTTTCAGTGGCTGGTGGTGTTGAATTAACATACACAGACACTGGTGGTAATACAGGTAACGAAATTACTGGTAACTCTTTTGGAGCTAACAGTTCAGTTACTATGTCTGGATCTGGCGATGTTGGATTCGGAACTGTATCAATGACAAGAACACTTAATGACGGAAATACTGGTTGGGGATCTTCATTCCAAACTTTAGATATGGGCGACATGGGTACTCTATCATTTGATTCAACAGCTGGTGGCCTAGTTGGTATCACAGCTAACGACGACTTAATGCCTACAGCTTACGAAGAAATTTGGACTGGTGTATCTGGTTCAGGTGTTTCAGGTGTTGGCTCTACTAACGTAATCGGGTACAAAAATACTTTTGGTATGTTCTCTGTATCAGGTGGTTACTCAAATGGTGGTGCTGCAGCTCAAGCTGAATCAGCAGCTCAAGGTGCTGGTAACACAGGATCTAAAGAAGACGTTTATGTAAGTGCAACTGTAATGGATGGTTTAACTATCGGTGCAGGTCACGCTTCAGATGGAACAACAGACACAAGTACTACTTCGTCAGATACTACATCTACAGTAGGAAACCTTGTTTACTCATCTGGACCTGTTTCAGTTGGTTACAGAATGGCTGAAACGAACAAAGGTACAGCTGGAACTGCTTCAAGAGTTATAGATCACTATTCAATAGCGTTTAACGTTAATGATAACTTTGCGATCTCTTGGGGTCAACAAGACACTGAAGTACAAGCTATTTCTGCTTCTAAAGCTGTTACTGAAGAAGTTACAGGTATAAGTGCTGCTTACACTGCAGGTGCTGCGTCTATTAGAGTAAATCACTCTAAAGCTGACAATGACAATGGTGTAACTGCTGTTGAAGATGAAACTACTGAAGTTAGTTTAGTATTATCATTCTAATAGTAATTACTTAAAATTATTAAACGGCCCTTAGGGGCCGTTTTTTTTTGTCCTGGTTAAAATTTTTTTATTTCGTCAAACGATTTTTTTAAATAACCTTCAAAATTAGAACTTCCAGATAAAGAACTTTTATAAATTGGTTTTCTTGCTTCAGCTACACTAAGTGTTTTAATTGATCTTTTAGTTTTATGAAAATCAAGACATTTATCTTGCCATTCTAGATCACAAAATTTTATCATATTTTTTATTTCAATTTCTGGATTTTTAATTAATTTTTCATAATTTAAATCATAAATATTGTCTGGAAATTTTTTTCTCCAAAATTCCATTAATAATTTATAATTCTTTATATAATTCACTAAATTTTCTTCATTGTAAGACCATTCCAATCCTTCTGGAAAAAAGTTTTTATATATTGATAAGAAATTATCTTGGGGATTTCTGAAACAATGAATTATTTTCGCATTGGGAAACATTAAATTTATAAAACCTATCCATCTAAAATTTAAAGGGTCTTTTTCTGTGACTACATTTTCTGAAAATTTAAAGTTTTTTAAAAGGTTAATATATTTTTGGCCAATTTTATTTATTAAAGGTTCAAATTGGTTATCATTAATAATATCCATATTTAATTTTCCATTTATGTAAAAGTTGTTCTTTATAAGGTTTTCTAAATAGCTAGATTCACCCGCACCGTAAACTTCTGAATGGGTTGAGATAATTTGTTCTGCTAAGCTAGTTCCAGATCTAGGTAATCCCAGTATGAATATTACTCTTTTTTCTTTATCTGCCTTAGTGAAATCATTTTCATTAATTTCATCGAAAAATGTTTTTAAATTATTATTAAACTCATCTTGAGCCTCTTTAATGTAATTAAACTGACTATTTGCCAAATCATTTGCTTTTTTAATAAATTTAAATGACTCTGCAAAATCTTTTGCATCTTCAAAAGCTTTTCCTAATGCAAAGTATAAATTTATTTTTCCTTTATCACTTAATTTATCAATTTTATCTGATCTTTTTAGCATATCTTTGAAATGGTTATTGTCTTTATCGTATTTTGTGAATCTACTGATTAATCTGTCAGCTATAGTTGCATTTGGATCCAACCTAAGCATTTCTTTAAAATGATACTCAGCTTTTTCAAAATTCCCATAACTTTGATAAGTCAGTCCGATATTGTAGTGAATATTGTTTGACTTATTATCAAGCTCAAGTGCTTGACTGTAAAGGTTAATTGCTTTCTCGTATTCATCTAGTTGAAATTTGAGATTAGCATAGTTTGTAATTCCATTTAGATATTTTGGATTAATTTTAAGAATTTTTTCAAATTGTTCTTCAGCCTTTTCAAATTCTAAAGCATCTTTGAATGTATTCGCTAAGTTATTCATTGCAGCTAAATTTTTTGGTTCAGTCGCTAATACTTGTAAGAAATTTTTTTTGGCTGTCTCATAATTTCCAAGTTTTTGGTAGGATGAACCCAGTAAGTTTAATAAATAAGAATTATTAGGTAATTTTCTTAATAAAATGTTAACACCTTCAATAACGTATTTGTAATTGCCAGTATTAAATTGATTAACTAATTTTGATATTTTGTTTTTAATTATTTCTATTTCACTCATTTGATTTCTCTAAAGATTCTTTAATATATGAAATTGACGCAAAACCGTAACAATTAAGTACTTTTATTTTATTTATATTTTTAAAATTTATACCCCCAAGAGCTATCGATTTAAACCCATTAAGTTTTGATAAGACATTGAACTTTGTAACACCAAGGTTTGTCTTTCTTTTTTTTACTTTGAATATTGGCGCTAAAAAAATAAAATCTACTTTTTGTCTCTTTTTTTCGTTAATTTCTTTGATGTTATGAGCTGAGCCTAGTAAAGTTAGATTATTTAATTTAGCTCTTAAAACATTAAGGCTCTTATTAAATGATGGAATATAAACTCCATTCAACCTAAGTTTAATTGCTAATTTAACATCATTCGAGAGGTAAAACTTCAATCTTTTTGATTTACAGAAATTATTAATTTTTTGAATTTCACTCTGTTTGTACTTAATATTATAATTTCTATAAATAACTGCAGTATTATCATTAAGATTTTTTAAATGATCTTTATCAAATTCATCTATAAAGTAAAATTTTTTAAAATTATTTATATGCATAAATCTATATTAAATCTAAATTATATTAAAAATGAAATAAAAAAAGATCTCAACAAATTAGAAAAAGTACAGATAATTGCTATTAGTAAAACATTCTCAATGGATGATATTATTCCGTTGATAGATTTTGGGCATCTGCATTACGGTGAAAATAAAATACAAGAAGCCGTTGAAAAATGGACAATCATTAAAAAGGATAACAAAAACTTAAAATTACATTTTGTTGGAAAACTTCAGACAAACAAAGTCAAATTTGCAATACCTCTTTTTGATTATATACATTCATTAGACAATTTTAAACTTGCAGAGAAAATTTCCTTACAACAGAAAAAGGTGAATTTTAAACCCAAAATATTTATTCAAGTTAATGTTGGTGAAGAACCCCAAAAAAGTGGAATTGGAAAAAATGATTTGAAGGAATTTGTTAATCAATGTCAAAAAGATTTAAATTTAGATATCATTGGTTTAATGTGTATTCCTCCTAATGATAATAGTACCGAAGAATATTTTATTGAAATGAAAAAATTAAATCAAAAATTTAATTTTTCTGATTTAAGCATGGGAATGTCGAGTGATTTTAAATTGGCAATTAAACATAATTCAAATTTTATAAGAATAGGAACAAAAATTTTTGGTAAAAGAATTAGATAATTTTTATTTTTGTCTTTTGATCAATTAATTTAAGCAATATTAGAAAATCTTTTTTTTTTAAAGCAATACATCCATTAGTAGATTTATAATCTTTAGTAAGGTGTAAAAAAATAGCACTTCCTTTACCTTTAACAGGATTTTTCATATTATATTTTATTGGAATTAATAGGTTGTATTTTCCATCATTTCTAAACATTTTTTCATGATTAAATTTTTTAGAGATTTTAATTAAGGAATTATATTTCTGGCTCTTAGGGTCATCGCACCAACCCATATTTTTTTTAATCATTATTTTTTTAAGTTTTGTTTTTGGAGAGTTGTACATTTCTTTTCTAAAAAAAAGGTTACCTAATCCAAATAAACCCCTTGGAGTTTTTTTATCTCCTTCAATTTTTTTTTTAGTAAAACCATATTTTCCAATACAACATTTAAATTCAAAATCGTCTAAAATAAGTGTATTCTTATTTTTAACTATAATATTCATAAAAAATAAATGAGTTTAAAAACATTAGTCATAGAAGATAAATATTTGTATGATATTTTAATTGAAATTAGTATAAATATAAATTTTAAAATTGTTAATAAATTTAATAAAGATGATAATGAAGATTATTTAATTATTTCTGTAAGTAGCAATCAAGTTCAAAAAAATCAAGTTTTAATAAACAATCTTCCAATAACAATCCCAAAATTAATAGAGATAATCAATATCAATTTTTTGAGGAAAAATTATAATTTAAAATCTGACGTAGATATTGGAGGATATAAGTTAGATCTTAACTCGAGAACATTGAGTAAAAATGATAAAAATTTAAGCCTCACTGAAATGGAAGCTAATGTCATATCTTTTCTGAAAAATTCAGGTAAGCCAACTAATATAAAAGAGTTACAAAAAAAGGTTTGGGGACACGTGCTAGATTTAGAAACACATACAGTCGAAACACATATTTATAGACTTAGAAAAAAGATTAAGGATAGATTTCAGGATGATGATTTTATAAGAAGTAAAAAAAGTGGTTATGAAATTTAGTAAAAAAAATAAATATGCTAAAGAACTTTTTACTAAAAAGTATAAACCTCAAATAATAAAACCGAGAAAAGGTAAGGGCAGTTTTAAAAGAAAAAAAGTTAAAGTCTAGCTCCGATTTGTTGAATTATTTTTGATGACATTTCAGTACCTATTTCAAGACACTTTTTTGTTGATAACTTATTTATGTACCCATGGAGAAATCCAGCAGCAAAAAGATCTCCAGCTCCTGTAAGGTCTACTATTTTAAGATTTTTATGTATCTTGGTTTCTATAATTTCTTCATTACTCACGGCAACAGCTCCTTTTTCACCTCTAGTAACAACAACTAATTTATTAAGTTGTTTTGAAAAGTTTACTACTTCGTCAAAATTTTTTGCTTC
>CESM01031646.1_pt1 | contig 11088 bp, 8 predicted proteins | sample 361421 | NCBI WGS metagenome assembly CESM01 (sample SAMEA2622219, study PRJEB7988) | marine metagenome | isolation source: saline water (ENVO:00002010), including | reverse complement strand
TGTATAAAATTCATTCCCGGTGTACCAATAAAATCTCCAACAAACTGGTGTGCCGGTCGTTTATACAGATCCATTGGGGCACCAACCTGCATAACTTTTCCATGATCAAGCACACAAAGCCTTTGGCCAAGAGTCATAGCCTCGGTCTGGTCGTGCGTTACAAAAATCATAGTCGCCTGAAGCCGATTATGAAGTTCAGCAATTTCAGAACGCATTTCGGCACGCATACGAGCATCGAGATTTGAAAGCGGTTCGTCTAAAAGAAATATCTTAGGCTTACAGACCATAGCGCGCCCAAGTGCAACCCGCTGACGCTGTCCACCTGATAGTTCAGCAGGTCGGCGTCTAAGGAAATCAGTCAATCCTAATAAATCCGCTGCATCGGCAACTCGAGACTGTATTTCTAATTTAGGAATTTTACGGAATTTCAAACTAAAAATTATATTCTGCTCAACTGTCAAATGAGGAAAAAGTGCGTAGTTTTGGAAAACCATCGCTATATCTCGATCCTGAGGTTTAATGTGATTAACCTCAGTACCTCCCAAAATAATCGAACCATTTGACGGGTTTTCCAAACCAGCTATCAAGCGAAGTAATGTAGACTTTCCGCAACCAGACGGACCAACCAAAGCCATTAATTCTCCATCTGGAACTTCCAGATTAATACCTTCTAACGCAGTTACCTCACCATTACGATCAGTTTCAAAGACTTTGCAGAGGTTATTTAGTCGCAAACTTGCCATAAACTAATTATTTGTGGGCCCGACCTTTTGCAAGGGAGGCAAAATCGTCAAGTTCTTCGCGATATATGCAACAATATTTCGCAAATCATTAAGGGATAAATCGTCGGTCGAACTCTTCATGATCACTCCATCTATATCTCTTGGGTGATCACCTCGTTGACCATTAGCATACTTCCTTAGCTGATCCATAAGAAACCAATCCTCCTGTACATTTAAAGGAGGCGAATTAATCTCTCGTTTTCCTTTGCCTTCCAAACCATGACAAGAAGCACATCGAGAAATATAAAGAATCTTACCAAGATCAACGTTACCTCGAATGATCCGTAAAGACGGTTCGGGTTTCTGCTTAGAAAAATAATCAGCCAATGCCACAATTTCGGAGTCTTTATTAATCTTATTCATTGCCATCCACATTAACTGCTCGGCTCGATTATTCGGATTCTTACCTCTGTACCCCAATTGAAATTTTTTCAACTGATTTTCTAGATACCAATCAGGAAAACCATTTAACACCGGTCCACGCTGCATCTCCTTAGTACTGTGACAAACCAAACACGCATTTAGTGTTGTTTTTTTTAAATTACTCGTAAGAGATGAAGATCTGTGATGCTCGACAGATGGAGAACTATTTGGGACACACCCCTGACTAGCAAGCCCCACCAACCCGACCACAAAAAAAATCATGCACCGATACCAAAACATCTCGTCGTGATAATCTACATTGCCCATCTCATTACCGCGAGCCGGCAAATCTCGCACAGAAATGCCATTTTAAATATGATGACCTCTAGTGAATTCTCGGCAGAAATCAATGATAGCACTAGCATTTGGCGCCTTAGCAATTGGTTTCGCACCAATCTTCGCTGCAATCGCACTAAAACCTGAATATGGAGGATTTGGACCAGCTTCCATTGGGTTTTATCGTGTTTTATTTGCTTTGCCATTGATGTGGTTAATACTGTGGATATCACCATCAAAACCCGCCTCTTCAGCTAAACGCCAAAAACGCCCAATCGGGCTTATGGCTATAGCCGGATTTTTCTTCGCTATTGATTTGGTTTCATGGCACTGGTCAATCAAATATACCACAGTTGCTAATGCAACATTACTAGCCAACTTCGCACCACTTTGGGTTACACTTTGGGCAAAACATTTATTTGGCGAAAAAATACACACCAGTTTTTTTATAGCACTTGGACTAGCATTAATTGGAGCTGCGATCCTAATGCGCACCAGCTTTCAACTGAAACCGGAACAACTTTTCGGAGACTTACTATCCCTGCTAACCGCTATTTCATATGGCTCATATATGTTAACTGTTAAAAAACTTCGAGAAACTTGTCCACCACAAGAAATCATGGCATGGAGCGGTCTATTCGCTGTTCCATTAATGTTTATTGCAGCAATAATCAGTGGAGAAACGATGATATCACCTCAACTAAATGGTTGGGGCATTCTAATTAGCCTAGCGCTAATTAGTCATTTTGCAGGGCAAGGATTAATCGCATATGCATTCGGGCATCTACCCGCTTCTTTAACTTCACTCAATTTATTACTGCAACCGGTGTTTGCAGCCATACTTGGCTGGATTTTGCTAAGCCAAGCGATTATTGGTAAACAATTGGCAGGGGCATTGATCATGTTAGGTGCATTGGCGATTGCTAATCGGCCTGTAAAAGGTAAATAATTTTTGTGCCATCATACGAAGCATGGCAATCTGTTTACGGATGGACCAGTTTCCAAACGAAATTAAAGATACCGAGATCCCTTTGGATGCTCCAGCACGCAGACGCCTACCAATTCTCTTACGTCGTGCTTGGTATAGCTTGAATCAGGCATTCCGACGTCGAATCGCTAAGATGGATCTCACTCCTGACCAATTTACAGTAATCCGGACACTCCTCGAAGCCGAACCAGAAAGCTTAACTCAAAAAGCGCTTGCGGATGCAATAAGCAGCGACCCTAATACCATTGCATCATTGCTCGAAAGAATGGAGGGCAATGGCTTAGTTAAACGCCGACCACATGAAAAAGATCGCCGTGCAAACCGAGTGGAGCTACTGCCATTAGCCAAGAATAAGTATGAAGCCATAAGACAAGAGGCAATCGAATTACAAGGCCATGTACTAGATCAATTACCTGAAAACGATCGGGAAAAATTCCTATCCCAACTCGAAGTCATTGCCGAAGCCTGCCGAAATATTTCCAATAATAAAAATTAACGGATTTAACAGAGGCTTCATGATCAAAAAACATATCTCATCTTATCACTTAAGAACTTCTAACTCGTGATACTTAATGCAGTTAAGACAAAATTGGAAAATATCCGAAGCTTGACATAATTGAGACTCTGTCTCATTTTTTTACCCCGTACTTGCGGATTGCTATGAAATACTTTTTGAAATTATCTCTTGGTCTTAGCTTTTTGCTTTGTGTTTATACATCTGCCGCAGAACTGAATGTGTACTCACATCGCCACTACGATTCTGATGCTATTCTTTTTAAAGAGTTCACAGAAAAAACAAATATTAAAGTAAATGTCGTTAAGGGTAGTGCTGATCAGTTAATACAACGTCTAGTCACAGAAGGTAAAAATTCACCTGCAGATGTACTTCTTACAGTTGATGCCGGACGACTGCATCGGGCTAAATCTGCAGGCGTCTTACAGCCAGTGAAGTCTAAAACGCTACGCAGCAATGTTCCTAAGTCTATGCGTGATCCAGAAGGACACTGGTACGGAATGACCGTACGATCACGAGTAATAGTTTATTCAAAGGATCGTGTAAAAACCAGCGAGCTATCCACTTATGAGTCTCTAGCCAAACCGGAATGGAAAGGCCGAGTTGTTGCCCGGTCATCGAGCAATATTTACAATCAATCACTACTCGCTTCTATAATAGCTGCACACGGAAAAGATAAAGCCCTCGCTTGGGCTAAGGCCGTTCGCAAGAACATGGCTCGTGCTCCACGCGGTAGTGACCGTGATCAAGCACGTGCTGTTGCTGCCGGACTTGCAGATGTAGCTATCATGAATACCTATTATCTTGGAATTCTTGCAAATTCTTCCGTAGCAGCAGATCGCGAGGTAGCCAATAAAGTCGGCGTCTTTTTTCCAAACCAAAAAGATCGCGGAGCACATATTAATGTTAGTGGCGGTGGAGTTACAGCTAGTGCAAAAAACAAAAAAGAAGCAATTCAATTTCTAGAGTTCCTCACAAGCGCAAAGTCACAGGAAACATTTGGAAACGTTAACTACGAATATCCAGTGAAAATAAAGAACAACCAATCTGAATTGCTCAAAAGCTGGGGTAAATTCAAGGCAGATAAGGTTAATCTCTCCATTCTAGGAGCTAACAATGCTGAAGCAGTCAAGCTGTTCGATCTAGCCGGTTGGGAGTAAGCTGCCACCGGATTGGCTGCATATTTAATCAAAATTGCGCAATACTGGTTGCGCTTCATAAAGCATGAGTTTTATTTTAAACTCAACGCTTGGACAATTTCGGCCCTAGTTATAGGACTAGTTTTATTTCTGCCCATGGCAGAAGTTGTATGGCATCTCACCATGCCAGCAGAAAGCTGGGAACACCTACGCGACACCGTTCTTGGGCAATACATAAAGGGTTCTTTAATCCTCGTAGTTGGAACAGCCGCCTTATCCATTTTTCTAGGTGTTTCATCCGCATGGCTAGTCGCATCCTGCAAATTTCCTGGTCGCAAATTTTTTGAGTGGACACTGATACTACCACTTGCAATTCCAACCTACATCGCTGCCTATTCCTACTTCGACCTACTTGATAAACTGAATCCATTCCTAATCTGGATACGGCTAAATATTAGCACTGAAGCAATGGCCTTGGTGAGCGACGCAATTGTTTATCCTGTTACAATTATTGTACTAGCTTCGGTGCTGTACCCATACGTCTATCTTGTGGCACGTGCTGCATTCATACAGCAAAGCAACCAATGTATAGAAGCAGCGCGAACTCTTGGCCATGGGCCGCACTCCACATTTTGGCGCACTGCACTTCCCCTAGCTCGGCCGGCCATCATTGGAGGAGTTTCTCTAGTTATAATGGAAACACTCAATGACTACGGTGCTGTAAAACACTTTAACATACCAACATTTACCACTGGAATCTTTCGCACCTGGCTTTCAATAGGTGATCTTCCAGGTGCACTTCGCCTAGCTGCCTGCCTAATGGTATTAATCCTATTTTTGCTAATACTAGAAAAATGGCTTCGTTTTGGAGCCAAGTTTCATAATAACAGCAAATCTGATCGACCTTTTAAACCTTATGAGCTTGGTCAAATAAAATCCTTTTTGGCAATCTTATGCTGCCTATTTCCAATTATAATAGGCTTTATCTTGCCTATTTCTCGCTTGGTCTACTGGGCCAGTCAGACGATAGAAAATGTTATTGATTCAAACTTCTTAATCCTTACTGCCAACAGTATAGCAATCGCGACAGCTGCAAGCTTAATAACAGTACTGCTTGCAATTTTTTTAACCTTTACCAGTCGTTATTTTGGAAGCCGAACAATCAACGCAACAAATCGATTAGCTATCCTTGGTTATGCAGTCCCTGGAGCAGTAATCGCTATTGGAATACTGCTCTTAGCTAAGCAAGTGAACCAAGCAATTGGCTGGATTATGACTGGGTCACTATCAATGCTCGTATTGGCCTATGTAGTACGGTTTCTCGCAGTAGCATGGCAACCAATCGACTCGGGAATGGAACGAAATTGTGAACAAATCAACAATGCATCAAGGTCACTAGGAGTAACTGCAATAAGATCATTGACTAAGATTAACATACCAATGTTACGTAACGCATTGGTGGCGGCTGGACTGTTTGTTTTTGTCGACACTATGAAAGAATTACCTCTGACATTAATACTCCGCCCTTTTAATTTTGAAACACTATCAACAAAAACGTTCGATCTAGCACAGCAAGCACAAATCCCTGAATCAGCTGTACCTGCACTCTGCATCATTATAGTCAGCCTTTTGCCTTTGATATGGCTAAGCTTTCAAATACGAAACACTGAAAAATGAACATACTTACCCTTAAAAACATTACAAAGTCCTACAACTCTAACGAACCCCCTGCTCTAAATGATCTCAGTTTCAATTGCCAAAGCAGTGAAGTCGTTGCACTAATAGGAGGGAGTGGAAGTGGTAAAACAACTCTTCTTCGCATTATAGCTGGACTTGAGGCCCCGGACTATGGCGAGGTTATTCTTAATAACGATACTCTAAATAGTTCCACCGTATTTGTTACTCCAGAAAAACGAGATTGTGGACTTGTTTTTCAAGACTACGCACTCTTCCCAAACAGAACAGTCCGACAAAATATCATATTTGGCAAAGGAGCAATGGATGATCCCTCTTGGATAAATGAACTGATTAATATGACTGGCATTGCTGGATTAGAAAAAAGATTTCCACATGAGCTATCTGGAGGCCAACAACAACGTGTCGCCTTAGTACGTGCTCTAGCAACGCGCCCCTTACTTCTACTTCTAGACGAACCACTAAGCCACCTAGATCCAGAACTAAAGGAATCTGTCAGAACTGAATTACTCAAACTATTTAGAGAAACTAAAACCACAGTAGTTTTTGTTTCGCACGATATTGAAGATGCAACAGCAATGGCCGATCGCATGGTTGTTATGCACAAAGGTAAAGCTGAACAGATTGGAACATCGAATGAAATTTATAAAAACCCGATGAATAAAAATGTTGCTCGACTATTTGGTAAAACAAACTTCATACCAATCAAACTAATACCTAATGCTCCATATTCTTTTACCGAAAAAGAAAGCAATGAAAAACTTGTTCCTGTTCGGCCTCACCAGTGGCGTGTCATTAATGATCCAACTACAGACCTCCCAACATTTAATGGAAAAGTAAAATCAGTCATTAACCAAGTCTCACATAAGGAAGTAGAATTCGAAACTTCGCAACTTAACATTACACTTCATCTTCCAACTAACCAATCTGTTCAAGCTGACAGTAAACTAACCATAGCATATAACGCTGAACTTTGATTCGCTAAAATGTAGCTGAACGCGGTGCTCGAGGGAAAGGAATCACATCACGAACATTAGCCATTCCAGTTGCATATATGAGAGTACGCTCAAAACCTAATCCGAAACCTGCATGAGGAACCGTGCCATATTTTCGCAAATCACGGTACCACCAGTAATCAGATTTATCTAAATTCAGTTCCTCTAGTCGAGCATCAAGCACGTCGAGCCGTTCCTCTCGCTGAGAACCACCAATGATTTCTCCAATCCCAGGAGCCAATACATCCATCGCAGCAACCGTTTTACCATCGTCATTCATTCTCATATAAAATGCCTTTATATCCTTTGGGTAATTGACCAAAATCACCGGACGCCCGATGTGTTCCTCGGTTAGCCAACGCTCGTGTTCACTCTGCAAGTCCATTCCCCATTTCACAGGAAATTGAAACTTGTGCCCATCGACTACTGCCTTCTCAAGCCGCACAATGGCATCAGAGTATTCCATTCGTTCAAAATTTGCTTCGACAAATTTTTCTAAACGAACGATACAATCCTTATCTACGCGCTGCTGAAAAAAATCCATGTCGTCTGCACGCTCGTTAAGTAATGAACGGAAAATTTCCTTCAAAAAATTCTCCGCAAGATCAGCATTATCTGAAAGATCAGCAAATGCAATTTCTGGCTCAATCATCCAAAATTCCGCAAGGTGTCGTGAAGTATTAGAGTTTTCTGCGCGAAAAGTGGGTCCAAATGTATAAACCTTACTTAATGCCAAACAGTAGCTTTCAACATTAAGCTGCCCAGAAACTGTAAGATTCGTCTCTTTACCAAAAAAATCCTGCGAATAATCTATTGCACCTGTTTCTGTTCGCGGCAAATTTTCCATATCTAGCGCACTAACTCGAAACATCTCGCCAGCTCCCTCACAATCACTACCCGTAATAATGGGAGTGTGTACCCAATAAAATCCATTCTCATGAAAATAACGATGAATGGCATTTGCAACACAATGACGAACACGGGCCATAGCAGAAAAGACGTTAGTGCGAACCCGTAAATGAGCCTGTTCACGCAAATATTCGAAGGTATGTCTTTTAGCTGGCATAGGGTATGTTTCTGGGTCTTCTACCATACCTACTAACTCAATACGCGAAGCCAATAATTCAACACTTTGACCTTTGCCTTCCGATGCAACAACCTCACCCTCAGCAATAAGCGAACAGCCAGTGGTTAGATTCAGAACTTCGCTCGTATAATTATCCAGCTCACCAGGCGCGACAATCTGCGCAGTGTCAAAACAAGAACCATCATGTAACTGCAAAAATGAAAGACCAGCCTTAGAATCACGTCTGGTGCGCACCCATCCTTGCAAACGCACACGATCGCCTACTGAAAGGCCATCCTTCATTAGTAATTGATTGACGAACACTAGTCGAAATTCCTCGCTCATGCGCAATATATTAAGCGAGTAAGGTGATAGAGTCCAAAGTAAGTTTCTAAAGATCTTACTCTATAAATGAAGAAAATCGTTCAGCAATTAAGAAAGTTGAACTGGAAAAAGTTGATCACAGCTGAATTCTTGCCAAAATCCCTCTCCTGACAAGCTCCCTCTTATATATTGAGAATATTATCTAAAGTATTTTGTTTTGTGCTTACGCTCTTCGCTGACGTGCACAGCCACGCCAAACCGAAAGTATTAAGTTACTTTTTAAAAAATCATTGTTTTGATTGTCACGATAAGGAGTCACAGAAAGGCACACTCAACCTAGAATCTCTGACTTTCGAACTTAATAAACAAAAATCATTTGACCGTTGGGTCCTAATTCACGACAAAGTTAAGGCAGGTGAAATGCCACCTAAGGCAAAATCTCACCCAAGCCCAGAAGAGTCATCAATCTTTCTAGAGTCACTTGCAAAAGAACTTACCAATGCAGACCTAAATCGAGTAATACAAAATGGGCGATCAACTTTACGCAGACTTAATCGATTCGAATTTGAAAATTCACTCCGCGACCGACTTTCTTCACCTTGGTTGCTCGTAGCCGATATGTTACCCGAAGACGGCACAGCGTATTTATTCAACAAAGTTGGTGAACGGTTAGATGTTTCACATGTGCAAATCTCAAAATTCTATGAAGCTGCTGAATATTCAATTCGAACAGCACTTCAAACGGCTGCATATAAAACAAACAAACAAAAATTTTATGCACGAGAAGAAGGTCACATGATAAGCGCTCTCCGTTGGAAACCTAATATTCAGACAGCCGCTACGCGTGCATCAATTCCACTGCTAGGCACAATACCTCAACCAGAAATAATCCGAGGCAAACAGCCAATGACCGTTGGATCATCCAATCCTGAGATTCGAGAACAGGAAGCAGTCGGCTTCGTTTCTGGAACATATACAGCCACGACAAAATATGACTTCACGCGCGTACGCGTACCAATTGACGGACGTTACAAGATCCGTATGAAGACATACACCTTTCTAGCTGGCCCAAACGGTGCTAGTGGGGGTAAAGATCACGGTTTAACAGGAGGAAACAAGGCTTGGTGGAGACCTAGCCGTACAGTTGCTTATCCCGGCATACGCAGCGAGCCAATCACCTTGTACTCTGTGTCCCAAAACGGTGATAGCAGATGGCTCGCGACTTATGATTCATTTCCAGAACCACAAATCTCAGAATGCGAAGTGGTTCTGAAAAAAAACGAGATCATCAGGCCAGATGCAACACGTCTGATTCGCACTAGACCCGGATGGAGTGGCAATGCCAACGCAACCCTTAAGGGGGTACCAGGTTTCGCATTAAACTGGCTGGAAATCGAAGGTCCATTATACAATGAATGGCCTCCCGCCAGCTTTAAAGCAGTAGCAGGCCAGACGCCATTCGAATTGAAAAACGGCAAAGTTAGACTTAAACCAAATAATGCAAAAAAAGTTACACGTAAATTATTGACCGCATTCATGGAGAGAATGTACCGCCGGCCAATTGACAACTCAGAAGTAAATGTTTATTTATCAATCTTTAACAGGAGCCGCGCACTCGGGCAGGATTTCACTGACTCTATTATTGCTGCGTTCTCAACGATTTTATGCTCGCCTGATTTTATATTTATTGATGCAACTCCGGGAACCCTTAAACAAAAAGAACTTGCGTCACGCCTTTCTTTTTTTCTATGGAATAGCCCTCCAGACAATACACTTACTGAGCTGAAAAAATTAAACGATCCGGAAATTTTGCGTAAACAAACAAACCGACTACTCGACAATGCTAAGTCGGTACGTTTTGTTAATTCATTTCTTGATTATTGGCTAAACTTAAGAGATATCCTTGCAAACGCACCGGATGCGATACTTTATCCGGACTACTACCTCGACGACGAACTTACCGAGGCATCCGTCTTCGAGACACGTGCTTTTTTCACGGAGTTAATTAAAAAGAATCTACCCGCACGAAATTTGATTGATTCCGAATTCACTTTTGTGAATGAGCGTTTGGCAAAACTCTACAAATTAGAATCATTCGAGGGAACCCATTTACGAAAGGTATCGCTTCCAAAAGACTCCCCACGAGGCGGAATTATTACACAAGCAAGTGTTCTAAGAGTTACTGCCAACGGCACCACAACCTCACCTGTGGCACGAGGCGCATGGGTAATGGAAAGAATAATGGGAATGCACATCCCACCTCCCCCATCCGGCGTCGAGGCAATTACACCTGATACACGTGGAGCAACTACAATTCGTGAACAACTTGATAAGCACAGGGACTCAAGATCCTGTGCAGGATGCCATAACAAATTTGACCCTGTGGGTTTTGCTCTAGAAAGTTTTGATGTAGCCGGAGGCTGGCGTGACCGATATCGATCCTTGAGTAAAAAAGGAGACCGTATAAAAGGAATCGGAAAAAATGGTCACGCCTTCAAATTTCGACTGGGCAAACATGTTGATACTGCAGGCGAAATAAATAACGGGCAAAGATTCAATAATATTTCAGAACTAAAACAGTTATTAGTCAAAAAAGAAAGAGCCATAGCTCAAAACCTGCTTCACCAACTAATAGTTTATGCAACTGGAGCTCCTGTCACTTTTGGGGATCGTCCAGTTGTAGATTCAATTCTCAACCAATGTGAAGATAGCAATTATGGTGTTCGATCGCTTATTCACGCACTCATACAAAGCAAAATTTTCGTAAATAAATAAACTTACAGCCTTATTGCATACCATATCAAAGTCGATAAAATCCCTTTAAACTATGAAAGCACCGCATATAGCAGACAGGCGCACGCTTAGCCGTCGCACATTCCTGCGAGG
>CESM01008818.1_pt1 | contig 11092 bp, 6 predicted proteins | sample 361421 | NCBI WGS metagenome assembly CESM01 (sample SAMEA2622219, study PRJEB7988) | marine metagenome | isolation source: saline water (ENVO:00002010), including | reverse complement strand
CAACGACCTAGTGGTTAACAGCCACCCGCTCTACCGCTGAGCTACGCAGGATTTCGCCGGGCGGAGAATATGCTTAATACTTTGTATTGGCGCAAGTGGATAATTTAAACATTGAAACAAATTTCAATATTGTGTGAGATCCTTATCTGAGGCACAATTAATAGCTATGTTCCGCTATTTTTCCCAAATATCTGCAATAATCCTGTGTTCTTTTAATATAAAAGCTCAGCACAAAGTCGTCCCACTAGAGCTATTTAAAGCCGACGGAGATCTCGAAGTTACTCTTTGGGCCCAGTCACCAATGCTCTACAACCCTACAAATATGGATGTTGATAAAGACGGCCGCATCTGGGTTGCTGAGGGAGTTAATTATCGACGCCATGGAAACCGGAAGCCAGAAGGTGATCGAATTGTTGTATTACAAGATACCAATGGAGATGGTCAGGCTGACAGCTCACACGTCTTTGTTCAGGAAAAATTTCTTACTGCTCCGCTCGGAGTCGCCGTCATTGACAACAAGATTGTAGTCTCAATGACACCGGACCTAGTAATCTACACCGACGTTGATCGTGACCTGAAATTCAACCCAGACATCGACAAAAGAGAAGTCCTACTTTCAGGATTCAACAGCAAACAACATGACCATTCTCTGCACTCAGTAACCGTAGGGCCTGATGGTAAATGGTACTGGAATCATGGAAATTGCGGAGCTCAATTCACTGACAAGTCTGGAAAAACTTTTCGAGTTGGTAGCGCTTACCAGATGCGCGAGATTGCAGGCAAGGAAAGTGATGATGGGAATGTATGGATTGGTGGAGCTGCTTACAGAATGAACCCAGACGGAACAAATGCTGAAGTTATTGGACATAACTTCAGAAATAGTTACGAACAAACTATTACTTCATTCGGTGATGTTTTCCAAAATGACAACGATGATCCACCTGCATCGAGAACGAGCTTTCTTTTAGAATATGGTAATGCTGGTTTTTGTTCAGCTGATGGTAAAAGAAGTTGGCAATCAGACCGCAGGCCTGGCCAACCCACTGAAGTCGCAGAGTGGCGACAAGAAGATCCAGGAACGATGCCCGCTGGAGATGTGTACGGTGGAGGTTCGCCAACAGGAATATGTTTCTATGAAGGCGGCGCCCTTGGTGCCAAATACTCCAAAGGGTTATTATTAAGCTGTGAACCTGCAAGGAATGTCGTCTTTGGTTACTTACCTGTTCAAGAAGGTGCTGGCTTTAAACTTGAGCGCTTTGACTTCTTAACAACTAACGTAGAAAAAGAGTTTGCTGGTGCTGACTTTAAAGGAGGAAGAACCAGCAAAGAGGAAAAGACACTTTTTAGGCCATCAGATGTAGCCGTAGGAACTGATGGCGCTATTTACGTTGCGGATTGGTACGATCCACGCGTCGGGGGGCATGCTGACCTTGATAACACTCTATCAGGTGCCATTTACAGGATTGCTCCAAAAGGGTTTAAACCTTCTTCTCCAAAGATTGATCTTAATTCCGTCGAGGGACAAGTTCTCGCCCTAAAAAGCCAGGCCGTCAATGTCAGAAATCTTGGCTTCACCGCATTATCTAAAGAAAAAGATAAGTCCATAGAGCCTGTCAAAGCCTTACTAAACGATCCTAATCCTTACATCGCAGCAAGAGCCGTATTTCTATTGCCTCATTTAGGTGACAAAGGATTAAAAATGACTCAAGACATACTTAATGATGATAACCCTCGATTAAGATTAGCCGCACTACGTTCTTTAAGACGCTCTAATAACGATTTCCTTCAACATGCAGATAAACTGGCCAAAGACCCTGACGCTCAAGTCCGCCGTGAGCTCGCCACTGCACTTCGCAACGTATCTTTTGAAAAATCTGGGAAACATATTATAGAATTGGCCAAAGGTTATGATGGCAAAGATAGGACCTACCTTGATGCCATAGGAATAGCTTCTACTGGGAAGGAAACAGAGACCTACAATGCAATAGGAAGAGAAATGGGCAGTAATGAGCCTGCGCAGTGGAGTAAAGCCTTTGCAGATATTGTTTGGCGACTGCACCCTGAAAAGTCCGCGCTAATGCTGGCAGGCAGAGCAATGGCGGCAGGAGTCACCGACGCTCAAAAAAAAGCAGCTGTTGTAGCAATTGCTTTCATTGATTCAAAGATTGGTTCTAGCACGATGTTAGAAGTCGCAAATCGAGCTACAGGAATAGCTAAAGCTGAATCGTTATGGTGGCTCCTCAATAATAGGAATCACAGATGGAAAGATCATGATATTGTAAATTCTCTGAAATCTAGAGACATCTACAACCCCTCTAATATCAAAATTGTTGCTGCAGAACTTCCTCCACAGGTAGACAGAAAATATCCGCCAAGTTCTGAGATACTTGCACTCAAAGGAGACCCGAAGAAGGGCAAAACTTTGGCATCAAGATGCTATATGTGCCATCACATTGATGGGACAGGAGTAGAATATGGCCCAACTCTGACTGACTATGGAAAAACTCAAACTGCTGAAGTCATTGTGCAGTCAATTATTAATCCGTCTGCCGATATTGCTAGCGGTTACAATGGTTACCAGATTGAAACCAAAGACGGCATTAAAATACAAGGCCGACTTCTTTCAGCTGGCGACCCTTTAATCATTCAATCAATGGGTGGCATCACTCAAACCATTCCAAAGAGTCGAGTTAAAAGCCAAGGTAACTTTGGGAAGTCCTTAATGCTATCTGCAAGCCAGCAAGCTCTATCTGAGCAGGACGTTGCTGACATCGTTGCTTACTTAAAGTCATTATAAAAAAGAAGCCATGAGAAAACTCATATCCTTCATAATTATATTATCATCATTCTCCTGCGTTAACGCTGCTCCTGATAAAAAAGGTGCATACTCTACTCCCGAAGACGCATCAAATGATCCTGACTTTGCCCTTCAAGGCGAGTACCAAGGAACTTACACCAAAAGCAGCGGCACAGAAGCGAGAGTAGGAATTCAAGTCATAGCACTTGGCAATGAAACCTTCAGGGCTGTCGGCTTTGAAGGAGGACTCCCTGGAGACGGTTGGGATCTTGGCGAAAAATCCGAAGCCGAGGCTAAAAAAGCAGACGACGGCTCCGTAACATTCATGAAAGACGATGGCGGCGCGTCTGCCGTTCTTAAAATGGGCAAACTTCAGATCAAAGGAAATGATAACAATGTTATAGGAACACTGAATCAAATTGAAAGAAAGAGCTCAACCCTTGGGCTCAAAGCTCCAGAGGGAGCAATTGAATTATTCAATGGAGTCTCTCTAGAACACTGGAAACCTGGAGCTAGGATGACCGAAGACAAACTCCTAATGGAAGGAGTTAACTCTATTCGAAATAACTTCAAAAACTTCACTTTACATATTGAATTCAGATTACCTTATATGCCAAAGGCAAGAGGCCAAGGCAGAAGTAATAGCGGAATGTATCTTCTCGGAACTGAAATACAGATGCTAGACTCCTTTGGTTTATCCGGGGAGCCCAATGAATGTGGTGGTATCTATAAATGGAGAAGACCTGACATCAACATGTGTTACCCACCACTAAGCTGGCAGACATATGATGTTGAATTCAAAGCTGCGAAAAACGGCAACCCTCCAATAATGACCGTTAAACACAATGGCGTAATTATTCACGACCAGATAAAACTCAGAAATAAGAACTCACAGGGGAATATCCATCTACAGAATCACAGTAACCCAGTAAGATACCGCAATATTTGGATTCTTGAAAACGACTAGAATTTCTTACGCAAACGTCTAAAAGAGCGCTTTAATTGCGACTCAATAGATCTGTCTCGACGGCCTCCAGCATACTGAATTGAATAATGATAATTTGAAAGTTCTTCAAAAGACTCATCTTCTTTTACCTGGCCACTTATTTTACTGATAGCTTCGCGAACCGTTTCCCCCCTACCCTTCGGCTGCCCCATTTCAATACACATTTTAAGAAACTCAATGAGGTAAGCAGGTGAATCTCTATCCCATGGTAAATACTTTTTACCGCTCTCATCGGGTCTCACTTCCTTGGACTGATCGACAACATTTCTGATCATAGTTTTTATCAAAAGAAAACCACAAATCCCAAGAAGAAGAGCAATCCAAGTAAAAATTGATTTTGGTTTTCTATTTGATTTTTCAACTATGGCAGCCGATTCGTCAAAATTAGCATCCCTATAACTCTCGAGGTCTGGAAGGTCCATCTTCTCTGACTTTTTCTCAGCAACTACTGCAGCCCCACTTCCTGGTGGAGTCGCATCAAAAACAAGCCACCCTTTATTATCTACAAATACTTCAGCCCATGAATGAGCGTCTTTGGAACGATAAGCAATAGCTCCCTCTTCTTCATAAACAACCCCACCCGAATAACCATAAGCCGTTCTAGATGGAAAACCAGCCTCTCTAGCTAATAGAGCCGCAGCTGTAGCAAAATAATCGCACCATCCAGAAAACTCATAGAATAAAAAATTTTCCATCGAAGGCAAACTCGATTCATTCCTTATAGCGGTACTATACTTGTAGTTTACCCTCAGATAGGAAAGCACTGCATCTAATTTCTGGCTTGGATTTGCTTGCGCTCCTTCGGTGATTTCATCAAAAAGCACTCCTATTCTACGACCCAGATTACCCGCAGCTCGAACAGTAAATTTGTTTTCAATATTACCTGGAACAAAACCTTCACTCCCTTGTTTCCAGACTAATGGCCTCGAGATAGCCTTGTAAGTGACAGCTCCTCTTAATTCAGCATCAAAGTTATCAGAACCTGAATCTAAAACAAAATCGAGACCAAACCCTATAGGGTTTTGGATTGAAGGTATTCCAATACCTCCTGCATTCGGTAAAAAAATCTCATGTAAAATACCTTCCCCTTTACCTATCCTCACCCAACCATCTTCTAATCCATCTAACTTATCCGAAAGCCATTCTTTAGAATCACTACCGAGCTCCCAAGCATCATTAGAGTACGTATCAAGCACTCGGCTCCTAACATAATTAGGGCTAGAAATAAATTCACTAAAGTTCTTCTTATCAGGAATTCGCAAATACATCACCTCATCCTCATTTAATGTGATATTACCACTTCTAGGCAATTCCCTACGGTTACCAAACCCTTTTGATTTTTCAGCTCTTTGTTCCGACTCCTTAGACTTAGATCCAATCCTATTTCTAATTCTTTCATTAATTTGATTAAATGACGGCAACATCGTTCTTAACTCTTGTCCCGCCTCCATCGCATGGCTTCCAATCCAAGGCAGGGGCCTAGCAAATAAAAATGATATAATTGCAGACAACAAAATAAGCGCAGAGAAACCTCTAAACCAATGGCGACTTTTATTCTTTCTAGTATCAACGGTCCTTAATTTTTTTAAGTTCCACTCAAACACCCAAACGAAAATCCCAACAGCTAATATCCCAGAACCAATTATCAATGACATTGTGTTTTCTGAGCTTAAAAGCGAAAATATCAAAACGGCTGAAATGACAGCACCATAAAAAACAATCGTTGTAAAAAGAGATCGTTGTAAGTTTCCTCGAGAAGAGAAAAACATACTGATTAGTAACCCAACTAAAATCAGAGCAAATAAAATCAGATAAATGACACTATTCATGCGACTCTTTTTATTAACTTAAGATCTGGATGCCTTGACTTGAGCGCCTTATTATCAACACAATGAATTACTCTTGGCATATTTGGTAATTGATCAGCCCAAAGTTTTACATCTGTTTCACTTACTAGAAAAACAGGGTGACTCCCTTTCATTTGAGTTAAGATCTCAGATATTTTTTCAATACTCGATTCAGGCTCATGCTTAGCGTAAGATAGAAACTCTAAGAATTTCTCAATCTTTGAAGGGCTTTTACATTCCACATTACGCCATCCGGTAAATGGGCCACATATTTCAAAAGGAATACCTCTTTCTCTACACACCATAAGAAGACCAGCAATGAGACTCATTGAATGTTCAAAGACTTCAGGCCAAATTAATTTACCCGAAGGACAATATGAATGAAAAATAATTGATAATTTTTCTGAAACTGGAAAATCATAATCCCTAACAATAAATTTTCCAGTCTTTGCGTAACTCGCCCATATAATCTGATTAACCTTATCCCCTTTCTGGAACTCCCTAACACCACAAATTTCTCCGTCCCTATTCCCTGCACCAGGGAAAGAACTTTCAGATTGACCATAACCTAGAACAGCCGTTTCCAATTTACGAGTTAACATAGGCCTTGGATAAACAAGGACATTCTCATTTCCTCTCCTCCGTTTACTGACTTCAAATAAACCTAAAGGAAAATCAGATGCAATCCTGTACCCTCTTCCATTTGATATTCCCCTCTCAATAATTCTGGACTTAAATACTTCGACAAAACGTCTCCCTGAACCAATAGCATCAACTGCAAAACCTTTTTCTCCGAAAGGCAGATAATGATCGTAAATCATCACATTTCTGGAACCTAACCATTTCCTATAATTTACCATTTCAACCTGATAATCAAAATCAACACCAGAAAAAACGGCACTCGGCATCTTTCTAATGAATTGAATATTCTTTAAATTAATTTTCGCAAGCCAATAACAAACTATGAGAACTAAAAACCCAAATATTCCTGATTGAACTACGAAAGTCTGTCCGATAAAGGAACCTACCAAAAACATTAAAGTCGACATGCCAGCCAATCCTTTACCACGCGACGTGATCAGAGGTTTCTCTTTTCTCTTTGCTGACATCTAATTAAATATAGATCATATCATCGGAATCCGAAATATGCTAAGAATCGTTCACATTATTAGGTATTGGTTATTACCAATATTTGATGGAGTTTATAAAAGAGTTAACCAATTGAATAGAAAAATTGAGCCACAAAAACATACTCATTAGTGGAGCCACTGGTCTCATAGGGTCCTCATTAACACAATTGTTAATATCAAGAGGTATGAAAGTGGTGAAATTAACAAGAAGCCCTAAATCTTCTACTGATATCAAATGGAATCCTGAGTCCATGACTTTAGATTCTTCCTCTCTTGAAGGAATCGATTCAGTTGTCCACCTCGCGGGTGAGAACATCTCAAGCCGCCGTTGGAGTAACACTCAAAAAGAGAAAATACTTAAGAGCAGGCAACAAGGAACAAAACTACTCTGCGATTCGATATCAAAACTAAAGAATCCTCCAAAAACATTAATCAGCGCATCTGGAATTAACTTCTATCATGGTAATTCCAATAAACCCTATGATGAGGATTCTTCAGTAGGCACAAGTTTCTTATCATCTGTTTGCAATGAATGGGAAATTGCCACCAAATCTGCAGAAGCAGCAGGTTTAAGAGTTTGTCACTTAAGAATAGGTATCGTGCTCTCAAAAAATGGAGGAGCCCTAAAAAAAATGCTCTTACCAATGCGCCTTGGTCTTGGAGGAAAAATAGGATCTGGAAAACAACACATGAGCTGGATAGCCATTGATGACCTCCTTGAAATCATTCATCGAGCCATTACAGATGACCAATGGCACGGAAAAGTCAATGCCGTCTCAAAAGAACCAGTTACAAACCAAATATTTACATCAAAATTAGCTAAGGCCCTAAAAAGACCAGCCATTTTTCCTTTTCCGAAATTTATGGCTAAATGCTTATTTGGTCAGATGGCAGAAGAAACCCTACTTGCTGACTTGCCTGTATATTCTAATAGGCTCAAAGAATTAGGTTATAACCTCTCTCATCCTGATCTTTATGAGGCACTTACGCATATTCTCGGAAAGAGTAAAAAATAGCTAATAACAAACCGATTGGTTTTGACCAAATCCATCTACAAGCCTAAGATTGGAGAAAGTAAAAAGCGGGAGTGCTGTTTAATCAGCTGAGAATTGTCTTATGACAATACCCTTTGAACCTGAAATGGATAATGCCGACGTAGGGAGCCTTTTTATAAGTTTTATAACTTAGGGAAAGCTGCATTCTGTCAATTGGCCAGATCCCCCACAACTCAATATAAAAAATTTTAGAGATGATAGCTTCGTCCGAAACAATATCAGCAGAGCCACTATTCCCAAACAGTCAACGAATCTACTGCGATGGTAATATTCACAAGGATATTAATGTAGCTATGCGTGAAATTTCATTATCTCCTAGTGAAAAACCAAATGGTTTAGTTGAAGAAAATAAACCGATAAGAGTTTATGACACTTCAGGCCCATGGGGCGATCCAAATTTTAAGGGTGACGTTACAGAAGGCTTACCTGCTCTCAGGCGTGATTGGATTTTAGAGCGCGGCGACATTGAGGAGTATAAGGGGCGTGAAAGCAAACCTGAGGACAATGGTTACATTTCAGAAGAACACTCCAAGAGATATAACGATAGCAAAAAACCCAAGAACAAGTTACTCGAATACCCTGGCCTCAAACGTAATCCGATGAGGTCTGGTGGAAAAGCACCATTAACTCAACTCCAATACGCAAGAGCTGGAGTCATAACCAAAGAAATGGAGTATATTGCTATACGAGAAAATCTAGGCAGAGAACAAGCTTACAGAGCCATTCAAAATGCCGACAAGGACCCTCGAAACGCACTAAACTTTTCTCACAAAGGTCAATCTTGGGGTGCTGAAACCCCTGATTTTATAACTCCAGAATTTGTTCGCGATGAAGTGGCAAAGGGACGCGCCATCATTCCTCTTAACATTAATCATCCAGAATGTGAGCCCATGATCATAGGGCGAAATTTTCTCGTTAAAATTAACGCAAATATTGGCAACTCAGCTGTTACTTCATCAATCGAAGAAGAAGTCGAAAAATTAAGGTGGGCCACAAAGTGGGGAGCTGATACGGTCATGGATCTATCAACTGGAAAAAATATTCACGCAACGAGAGAATGGATCATAAGAAATTCACCAGTACCTATAGGCACTGTCCCAATTTATCAGGCTCTTGAAAAGGTCAATGGAAGAGTCGAAGACCTTTGTTGGGAGGTTTTTCGCGACACTCTAATTGAACAAGCTGAACAAGGTGTAGATTACTTCACCATCCATGCGGGAGTTCTTCTCAGATACGTTCCAATGACCGCCACAAGAATGACCGGAATTGTAAGCAGGGGTGGATCCATCATGGCTAAATGGTGCTTATCTCACCATAAGGAAAATTTCCTGTATACTCATTGGGATGACATTTGTGACATAATGGCTGCTTACGATGTCTCTTTTTCTATTGGAGATGGACTACGACCAGGCTCAATTGCAGATGCTAATGATTCGGCGCAGTTTTCAGAACTTAAAACACAAGGAGAATTAACTGAACGAGCTTGGGATAAAGGTGTGCAGGTCATGAATGAAGGTCCTGGTCATGTTCCAATGCATATGATCCAAGAAAACATGGATAAACAACTTGAATGGTGCCATGAAGCTCCATTCTACACTCTTGGACCTCTGACCACTGATATTGCTCCAGCATATGATCACATAACAAGCGGCATTGGAGCAGCAATGATAGGTTGGTATGGATGCGCAATGCTTTGTTACGTTACTCCAAAAGAGCACCTTGGCTTACCCAACAAGGAAGATGTCAGAGAAGGCGTTATAACTTATAAGCTGGCAGCCCATGCCGCTGACCTTGCTAAGGGCCATCCGGCTGCTCAGGAACGAGATAATGCCATATCTAAGGCAAGATTCGAATTTCGTTGGGAGGACCAATTCAACCTTAGCCTAGATCCCGATAAGGCGAAAGAATACCATGATGAAACGCTCCCGCAAGACGGAGCAAAAACTGCACACTTCTGTAGCATGTGCGGCCCCACATTCTGCTCAATGAAAATTAGTGAAGAGGTGCGCCAGTATGCCAAAGAGAACGGAATGCAAACAGAAGAAGCTATCAACTCAGGAATGAAAGAGAAAGCAGAGCAATTCAAAGAATCAGGCTCTGAAATATATAGTTAAAAAAAACCAGAGAACCTAGGGGTTAGATTCATTCACAATTACTGTATTTAACGAATTATCCTCTAAGTTCCTATCTGAGTTATTCAAATTTTCGTTAACTGTTACTCTAGTAGTAACATTGGTTCCCCCCTCTTGAACTCCATTAGATAATCCAACCGCCGTCTCCACGACAGCTATCTCGCCAGCAGGCACAAAAGACACGTTGTAGGTCTGCTCGTTATTACCAGATTCTACTTCAAGGGTAAGATTATGAAGTGCGGTAGTTCCTCTATTTTCAATAACTATCTGCGCCCTTTCCTGAGAATCGGTGGTTGATTCGTAATAGTAACTTGCCACTGCAGCGTCAGTAATACCCGGAACGTCTCTCTCCATTACTCTTCCAACGTCTAACGTCCCCGATCCATATATAACATCCGACCCTGGAGCCCCTGCTTCATTACTATGGGTTAATAATAATTCATAGGCTGAGTCTGCGGACATTCCAGGATTCTCAGACATCACGGCAGCAACTGCTCCAGAAACAAATGGCGCACTTGCCGAAGTCCCACTAAAACTAACAACTTCACCCTGAGGCCAAGCTGCAAGAACTCCATACCCCGGAGCACTCATGCCGCCGCCTTCAAGGTTAGTGCCTGAATTGGCAAACTCCACATGTTGACCAACTGCATCATTAGCGGCTACTGCGACAACTCCATCGATCGCTGCAGGAAAGCTTATAGAACCAATACCTTCATTGCCAGTCGCAGCAACAATCAAAACCCCTTCCGACATTGCGTAATCAACGGATCTCCTAACCAATCCACTATCTCCATTTGAGCCAAGACTAATATTTATAATATCAGCTCCTGAATCAGTAGCAGCAACGATCGCTTCAGCCAATGTGTAACTATCAGTGTATCCATCATTATCAAGCACACGAAAACTAAGTATCTCCGATGCAGGAGCAACACCAGGATTGCGAGAATCATTCCCTGCAATAATTGATGCCACTGCTGTTCCATGACCATTATCAGGATCAATGGGTACTTCCCCTCCATTCTGACCAGTAACAAAATCAAATTCCTTGATTTCTTTACCTGTAAAAGTTTCGTGCTCCTGCACTCCGCTATCAATAACAGCGACCTTCACTCCCTTTCCATATTC
>CESM01236542.1_pt1 | contig 11113 bp, 16 predicted proteins | sample 361421 | NCBI WGS metagenome assembly CESM01 (sample SAMEA2622219, study PRJEB7988) | marine metagenome | isolation source: saline water (ENVO:00002010), including | reverse complement strand
ATCGCTTAACGTGTCGTATGCTTCTTGGATTTTCTTAAACTGTTCAGCATCACCGCCCTTGTCAGGGTGATGTTTACTTGCCAGTTTGCGGTATGCTTTTTTAATTCCATCTGGTGTGGTTGTGTGATTCACACCCAATGTTTCATAATAATCCATATTGCTATTATAAGTTATAGCAACAACAAAGTCAAGTTAAATTCTATCGTTTATATAGTCTAAGATGTCTTGAATAGTTTCGAAACTATCAGTATCTTCGTCTTCGATTACAATATCAAATGCTTCTTCAACTTCTATTACAGTTTCAACCGTATCTAAACTGTCAAAATTTAAGTCGTCGAACAGTTTAGCCTCTGGTACAATTTTATCTTCATCGATTCTAAGTTCTTCAGAGATAACTTTTTTAAGTTTATTTAATGTATCGCTCATAATTAGTCTTTCTTACCGCCTAAGTTTGGTAGTAGTGATTTAATACTAAAGGCTCCGTCTTCACTTTGCACTTCAGGTTGTGGGTTTTCATTATCTGCCTCTGCGGCATCTAAGTCGTTTTGTTGTCTTTCTTTGTTTTCTTCTAGCCAACCATCTTTTCCTTTAGGAGCAGTTGCTTCTCTATAGTAATAAATGATTTCTTTTTGTTGTGCTATGTATCTTTTTATTTCTTGTAGGTTAGTACTTAATGCTTGGTATCCACTAGGTGTAACTGCAAATACTACAAATGGTCCGTCAAGTAGTTTTTCTACTTCATATATTTTTTGTTCTAAGTTACCGCATACTTCTACACCTTCTATTACTGGTAAAGGTATACGATTACCATCAGCATCTCTTTTTAATCTAGTTTTAGTTTCACCTTCTTCGTTTTGATACTCTTCTTTTTCATACTTGTCGTATGTGTATAAACCTTTTTTATCTTGTCCTGTTGCTGGTCTACAAGGATAGTTTGAAATAACTTTCCATTCAACATCTTGTAAATCAATTGCAGGTGGTAAAGGTGGAGCATATACTTCTACCTCTACTGTTTCAGTTATAACTTTAACAGGTGGTAAAGGTTGATAACCAGTTCCTGTACTAGCACATGCACCTAGGAATAATGCTAGTCCAACTACTGTTAAATTCTTAATCGTTTTGTTCATTATCTTTACTTAACTCTTCTATGCCGTCAAACTCCGATTTTGTGGCTTTGTTTGCTCTAGGCTCCATAAGTCCTGGTTTGTTTTTGGCTAGTTTAGTTATATCGTGGTCATTAAATATTCTTAATGCTTCGTTCTTTTGTGCAACTGCAACATTCAAGTTGTCAGTTAGTGTTCCTATTTGCTCTGCTTGTCTTTTAGCACCTTCTTCTAAACTTCTAATTGTTTGTTCATTGATGTCTGCGGCTGATTGTAATGCAACATTCTGTGCAACATACTGTTCAATTTGCATTTGTTGTTTTTCTATGGTATCGTTTAAGTTACCAACAATAAATGAATGGGCACCGTATGCCATTAACAATGCTATACCGACAAAGGGGAGGGATTTTAAAAATGCTAACATGGTTTAACTACAAGAACCTGATCCGTCGCAGGATTATGCATCACTATGTTTCTATTGATAGGTAATACGTTTAAATTACCTCTCATGCTTTCTAGTGTTTTGATAAGATGTCTATCAAAATCATAATCAATTGCTAGGTCACTAAGTCCTGCCTCTTCTAATGTGGGTTTACCATCACCAAAAGAAACAAATTCTAACTTAACATTGTTCTTATAGTCAATTATATTGATAATATTGTCTGTAAGTGTAACTGTAGAAGCATTAGTATTATCTAAAACAAAGTTTGTAATGTTATCATTTTCTTCTTGTTGTTTCATATCGTCATACTCTTCTTTTGTGATGTATTCTTCTGGAGTTGTTTTTACAAGTCCTTCTAATTGAGGGTCTCCTAAATCAAAAGGTCTATCACTTAAAAGTGGTTTACCTTTCCAATCCATTTTGCCTGAAATGTTTACAACATCTTTAGCAACTTCTTTAATTAGGTTAACCAGTCCTGGCTCTCGGTCTACTTCAACAAATACCATATATAAATTTTCTGGATTTGGATTAGGAGTTACTTCAACATCTCTGAAATCAAATGAACTCTTTTCTAAGAAGTTTGCAAGGTCATCGCCTACTGCTTTTTCTGTTACATAAAAACCAAATACTGCAACGTTTTCTTTCTCACCAGTCTTAGGTTCGAATTCGTCGATGCTTATTTCATCTTTAACAACTTCTTTTAAATCGTGATGTTCTAAACTCATTATAGACCAACTCCTGGTGTAGTTCCTGCCATAGGATCTGCAACTGGTTGTGCCATAGGATCTGCATTGTTGACTGGGTTTTCTAAGTTTTGGTCAACACCGCTTTGGATAGCCTCCATATCTACGTAGGCATCTTCTGCCGCCTCAATTTGTTCTGTGCTAAACTCATCAACAAAACGTCTTGGCATTTTGACTTCAACAATCCAAATGTCATGTTTTTCTTTTTTAGCAACTCTTCTTGGAGCATTACCTCGTACTACGACTTCCGTGTCTTCAACACTTTTAATCTTCTTACTTTTAATTAATTGATCCTTGTACATCTTAACATCGCAATCGTTTGCTTTCAGTCTTAATAATGCTTCAGGATCGGGCATATCCTCATACGGATACATTAATGCAACCTCAATAAAGTATCTACCTAATTTAGGTCCGTTTATAACTTCACCCTTTTTCCAGTTCTTATAAGCATAGATATCAAAAGTATCTAGGACTCCTTCAAACTCCAAGAGCATATCCAACAAAGTATTTGTTTCGGATATTTTTCTTATGTTATCGTTTATAATTTTTAAGGTTTGCATGTATATATTCCTATTGTAAATGTATTTATCATTTCATTAACTAATTAGTTATTCTATTAGAACCGAAAGATAAGTAATATATGAGTATGTTAAATCAAACTAAACACAAACATATATCAACAATCCCCCAAAAGAGTAGCAGTCTTGTAGGAAACACGCCTACACCCTATCCATTTGGGCGGCATTCAAGGAGTAAACTAACATGTCTAGAAAGAAACGTAAAGAACGTCAATTTAAAACACAAATTAGGGAGAACAGAAATTTGAAGATAATTAGAGGTGGTCAAGTAGAGACCATACAGAGACAGAAGACAGTCAACATAGTTCCAAGGAACTTCAAGCAAGACGACTTATTAGAGTCGCTCACAAATCCCAATAACAACATAGTATTCACGACAGGCCCGGCAGGGACGGGTAAAACTTTGATTAGCACGTTATATGCAATTAAAGAATTCCAAAAGAACAACGTGGATAAAATCGTAATAACTAGACCAGCAGTTAGTGTAGATGAACAACATGGTTTTCTACCTGGTACACTAGTGGAGAAAATGGCTCCATGGACAAGACCTATATTCGATATCTTTGATGAATATTATCATCCTAAAGAAATGGAATACTTGGTAGAGAATAATAAAATTGAAGTGGCCCCTCTTGCTTATATGAGAGGTAGGACATTTAAAAATGCAATTATACTTGCAGATGAGATGCAGAATGCAACTCAGGAACAAATGAAGATGCTATTAACTAGAATAGGAGATGGCAGTAAGTTAATTGTTACAGGTGACCTTAATCAGCATGATAGAGGATTTACTAGTAATGGATTAGCAGACTTCATAGATAGGTTGAAAGATTTTAGTTCTGACAGAATAAATCTAATTGAGTTCGACCACAGGCAAATAGAAAGACATCCAGCAGTTGCTGAAGTACTTAAGATTTACAAATCTTAGTAATTTCGTTAAGTAGTCTTTCACACAGTTGTCCGAATTGAGAGTCCTCTATATCATATAAGTCTCTCATTCGGTCCACTGTACTCTGTACTGCTCTTATAGGTTCAGGGTTATCACCAGCAACATGTTTATAAACAAATCCTCCTTGTTTAAATTCAGGCTCTTGTAATATTTCTTTTACTAAATTTTCCATAAACTAAATGTCCACATTTTTCTAGAACCTTTTTGTGTGTATGTATTAGGATCTAATAAATGATGTTTCTCATTCAATGCTCTATTAAAAGGAATCCTCTTTTCAAATATAGGACCACCTTTGTCACCAATGACTGCTTTTAATTTTTCAATATCTGAAAAAGAAGATACACAAATATACATCTCTCCGCCTTCATTCAAATACTTAGGTGCTTCTTCTATTGCTTTGCAAATAAGGTTGTTGCCAGTTTCATCTGCTAATGGTACTCCACTAGGAAACCAGTCTGTTAGTTCTGCTACACGTTTATCTATTCCAGATACATCACAACATATAATATCATATGTATCATTAATGTTCTCAAATAAATTTCCCTGCACAATTCCAATATCTACATTATGCTTTTGTGCATTTATCCTAGCATACTTAATATGTTCTTCGTATATGTCAGTAGCAGTTACCCAAGCCGCACCATTTTTTGCAAAGTAAATTGATAAAGGTCCTATACCACAACCCAGGTCTAATACTTTTTTACCTTGCACAGGAATTTTAGGTGCAGTTAAATTAGTTACAGTTGAAGGAATAAAACAGTTATTACTGTACTCCAGTTCGTAGTCATAAAATTTCATATTTTAGTTGTCTTGTTTGTTATGTATAGCACACATATAATACTCAGGGTTAATTTCATCATCGTTAGTTTGTATATAAGGCTTATACGGTTTGTCTAACGACTCCACTATAGACTTGATACTGTCTGTATTATAGTCTAATGTAATTAGTATACCATCTTTGTTCAGCATAGTCAACAAATTTGTGAATGCTAACTCTAATCTAGTTTCAAATATGTGTTGTTCGTAACCTGGTATCATATTAGGCAAAGAACAAAATATAAAATCAAACTTTTCTTCTAATGGCTTACCTGCGAATGCATTGTATTTTGTTACTTCTAAATCTTTATAAAGACTAGAATCTCCTTGAAATATTGTTTGGTCAAAATCTTCCAGTATAGTTACTTTGCCTAGACTAGCATCAGAAATAAATGTAAATAATTCTCCGTTACCTCTTCCAAACTCAACTAATGCTGTGGATTTCTTTTCAAAGGCATAGGCGTTCAGAATAGAAATAATGCCCTTTTCATAACCGGAAACAGTGATTTCATGCTCAAAGTTAATATTTTCTAAGTCTATCAACATTTTGGTGGTAGTTATCCTTTTCCTATGTGTGTTAAAGTACTTATTTAACTTATAGTAGTAGTTTACCTTTAGAATACAGGCGTAAATAATATTGGTTTTATAATAACCAATGGGAGAATATTATATGGATATAATCAAAAAGGTGGGTGATTGGGCTCACGGTTTGACACAAACAGGATTATCACTTTTAGCACTAGGCATAGTTCTCGAAGTCTTATTTAACGGTACAGGGATTCCTTTCTGGCCCGACATAAGTGTAGTGGACAATGTGATGGGTATTCTTAGGGGACTTTCCGCTGAAGGATTGCTAGGTCTCGTAGGTGCCTTTGTGCTATATCACTTATTCAATAAAGACAAAAAGAAATAGTTTTTATAAGTGAAACTGAGAAGGGAGGCTTCGGTCTCCTTTCTTTTTCTAAGGAGTCCTAAAAATGGCTAAAGCAAAAAAAAGATATAGTTTCTATAAAACATGTACTTGGAGAGTATTAGCAAGTTTAGATACGTTTTTACTAAGTTGGTTAATAACAGGTAATGTATATGCAGGTATGAGCATTGCTAGTTTGGAAGTAATAACTAAAATGTTTTTATACTATGCTCACGAAAGGCAATGGGAACGATTTATTAGAACGAAATAATATTATCAAATATTTCCTGAAAGTCTTGGGCTCTAAAAGTTACAGGGTGACTAATGTATGCAGAGTCCCGGACCGCCTGAGCAATAAATTTATCTTCATGCTCATCAATATATCTAGACATCAAATCAAATTCTATAATATAATGCTTATATATTGACAAAACTTTTTCAATGTCAACATATTTGTATACATCTGGATCATACTCCAAAGTTTTTGCAATTACAAATGGTGCAAACAAACAGTTAAGTTCACCATGTGATAAACTTGTATGATTTGCAATAGCATAAGTGATAGTATGTATATGTCCTAATCCACAATCCATTGCTTTACTACCAAGCAGTCCTGCAATAGCCATATCCTTACGCCATGTACCGTCTATATTATCTGTGGGTAAATGTTGTGTTATAAGTTGTACGCCATACAAAGCACTACCGTCTGCTACAGGGTTCTTTAGACTGCTTGTCGCCCCTTCTAAGCAATGAGTTAAGGCATCTAATGCCACAACAATGCTAACTTTATGTGGTAAAGTGTGTGCTAAAATAGGGTCAATTAATATTACATTAGGTTGTACTGCTATGTCATATACACTCTTTTTAGTTAGGTCATCTCTAACAACCATAAAACCTTTTGTAAGTTCTGTTCCAGCATACGTTGTAGGACATGCAACAAATACAACATTGTTACCTATTTGTTCATACATAATACCTTTGGCTAAGTCTATTACACTACCGCCACCAATTGCTATAATTGTATCTGCTTGTGATTGTATGAATATATTATTTGCTTGTTGTATACTATGTGTTGTAGGATCTACAAAACTATCTATCATATATGATACATTTTCAAATCTACATTTGTTTAATTCTAATTTAATTAAATCCATGTTGATACTGCTACTAGCAATCACTAGAATGTTTTTCATATTAAGGTCAGGCTTTAATTCTTTAATCCAAGGACCAAAGCCATGGTCTTCAATTATAATATCAACGTTTTGTTCTTTAAATCTCATCTTTTCTAATAGCAATCATAAAATGGTCTTCACCTAATTCAGGTTGGTCCCAATTAGTATCGTAATACTTTACACTTTCACATTGTTTACTTCTTACAAATAAATCAACTTGTCGTCTTATTGCAAGTTTGTCGTAGTCTGGTATAACCATTACAGCACCTGGCTCCATTCCGGACCACCATAACTTAATTGTTTCACCTACAACAAGGTCTACACTATTTGGACTCTGTGGCAACTTGTAAGGCAAGTTTACATATACTAAATCGTATGGTCCGTCTTCTACTATCTTAGGTTGGTCTACTTCTAAAGGTGTTGTACTATGGAAATGTATTTGGTCAAACAATATATTGCCTGCTTGTTCTTTACGCAACTCTTGTAATGATGCTTGTAGTCTTTCTTTGTGTTCTTTTCCAGTTGGGTGCAAATCAAATACATCATGTAAATGAATATCAACATCTGTTTGATTTCTAACACCAACAATAGTGTCCAGTTTAGTTTGCATAAACTGATTGATTAATACTTGGGTTTCACTATCTCGAGCATAGTTGTATAAAACAGTGAAGTGGTCTTCAGCCAGACTCTTGTCTAACTCATGCTCGGGTATCAGGTACATTAGTATATCTTGCGTAAATCATAGCCTACTGGATCAACAACTTTAATTTCGTGTTTAATACCTAATAGGTCTACAAATATTATGTGTGTTTGTGTAAGTTTTTTAATTGCTTTCGCTCGATATGTTTTTGGTGCTAAATCAGAAATCCTTGACCCGTCTTCCATAAACTTAGTTGTGCCTATAAAGTAGACTGTCAATTCCCATTCTTCACGCCAAATAGTTCTCCACCAGTGTTTGATTTTTGCCCAAACACCTACATGAACAAATTCAACTTCCTGTTCCTGATGTATTTTATTTTTCTTTATCTCGGTCATATTACATACTATTTAGTTGTAATTCAATTAAAGTAGCAGATAAGTTAATCTCTGGATCTGCTACAGCAATGCCCTTAGCAATACCATTCCTAATAATTATAATTGCTTGGTCTTGTTTTTGTTCAGTGTCTCCCCAAAGTTCTAAGTTTCTATACATGAACTTGTATATGTCCTCATACTCTTCAGGTCTTGCTTGGCTTACAATCATGTTTCTTGCTTCTTTGTATTTGCCAGCCTTGAACAATTCAATAGCACTCAGCATCCAATCACTAGTATTACCATCGCCTTCTTGTGGACGTTGCAATGTATTGTCTACTACGTTTTGTTGTACTAGATTGATTGCTTTACGCAAATCAGGATATGTTGCTTGTACATAAGTGTCCAATGTTTCTAAATCCATTGTAACACCTTCTTCAATACATATAGTTGCTATCCTGGCTGTGAACTCTGTAGTATCAAGTTTGTTAATATGGAACCCTTGGCACCTACTGTGAAGTGCCGGGATTACTCTTTGTGGATAGTTGCAGGTTAGTATAAAGCGACAAGACGTGTGATATGTTTCCATAACACCACGTAGAGCGGCTTGTCCATTAGGGGTAATATAATCAGCCTCATCGAGCAGTACATACTTTAAATCACCAAACGGCATGGTGCTACTAAAATTTGTAATCTTGCTTCGGATGGTATCGACACTATTTTCATTACTTGCATTTATTTCTAATATGTCCATGCTATCCACACTAAGTTCAGACAGCAACACTTTCGCAAGTGTTGTCTTTCCTGTTCCTGGTGCTCCGCTGAATAACAAATGTGGTAATGCTCCATCTTCAATCCAACCCGCAACTTGTCCTTGCTGATTTGCATCTCTGAATACATAGTCTCCTATGGTATCAGGACGATACTTTTCTACCCATAATTCTTTCAACTCTTTCTCCTTAGATGTTGTTAGGTAATATACTTATTGTGGTGTGGTCATTGTAGTCAGAAGTTGTGGTAAACACTCTCTGGACTGTAGTTCTTTTGACACCTTGCTCCACATTCTCGTATGTGATAAGTTCCTGCTTGATTAAGCCATCACGTGGTTGCTCAAAATATAAGTCATTAGCATAATCACTAATCACTCTAGCGGACTTATTAAACTGTGCTTTTACTTGTTTTTCTTTTGTCATTGTATTAATCTCCATTACGACTTTTAATTTATTATAGCATATAATAATCCAATGTCAAGTGATAAATAAACATATTAAACCATTGTAGTGTAGGAGTTATAAATTGGCAAACGAAAATAGATTTGGTCAAAAAGGTGTATCTAGTGACCTCCAATTCGGAAAGAGAGGACCTAAATTAGTTGCTAATGCAACAACAAGTGCAATGCAAGTAATGGCAGTCGACGGCACTACTTTAGCAAACATGAGAATAGCAGACGGTGTAGTAAGCACAGATGCAGTCACTAAAGGTCAATTAGATGCTAGTGTTTCAAACGTTACTACAAATGCTTACAACATAACACTAGGTACAGGCGGTGATGGAAGTTTCACTAGCCCGGGTGCAGTAACAAGTTTAACAGGTTCAACAAGTGTTTCAGAAGCAATTGATAGAGTAAATGAAACAATGGAGAACATCCGTAATAGCACTTACGTTAAAAGTGTAGACGCAACGGTAGACAATGCTTCAGGTGGTAACCCTTTAAGTGTTACACTAACAATTAGTGTTGTAGGAAATGCAAACCAATATGACGTAGACTGGGGCGATGGTAGTTCTACAACGGCAACATCAGATAGCACACCAAGTCATACCTATACAGACAATACTAACTCTCCATATGATGTTGTAGTTACAGCAAGAAATACAAATGGTAGTGGAGAAGGTAGTGAAGCAGATGTTACTAAAACTAATTTTATTACATTATATACTGCAACACCAGTAGCAGGATTTGAGTTATATGCGGCTTCAACAGGTGGAAGTGCATTAACAGGTAATAACAGAGAGATAGATGCAGGCGAAACAGTTTATCTAAAAAATACAACAACAAATTCAGCAACCGCAACATGTACATATACAGTTAATTGGGGAGACGGTGGATCAACAGAAACAATTAATAGTGGTGGTTCAGGTGATGTAGGCTCAGCAAGATTAGGTCATACATACGCAAGTGATAGTGGTTCAAGTACAAGAACAATTACACTAACACAAACTGCTCATAGTACAGCAGATCCAAATGAATTAAACAGTAGTGATACAGAAATATTAAAAGTTTACGATGCTAGTATAGGTGCACCAAGTGGATTAAGTACTAAAACAATTACATTCGCAGAAAACAGTTCAGGTTCAAGTCCTAGAGCGGCATACGGCTATACAGATAATAGTACAGCAGATAGTATCACAGTAGGACAATCAGTAACAAGGATTACAAATAGTAGTGCAGGTTCAAATACAGAAACTAATACACTTAGTTCATTTGCTCATAATGGAGACACAGGAACATTAACAGCAGTTATAGATGGCAGTACTGACGGAAGTATTACATTTACTAATGCTAGTGATGTTGGTTCAGACAATGGACTAGAAATTACTTCAGAAAGTGATTACCAGTTTTTAAATACAGCAGGTAGCAGTACATCGTTCAGTAATTCAATTTATACCCCTGGACTATATCAAGGTTTCAAAGCAAAAGTTTCAAAATCAACAGCAGGTTTAAGTGTTGGTTCACATAGTTATAAATTAAGCCATAGTACTACAGGTGATACTAATACAATATCTTTTATAAAAGATGATGTTGTAAACACACCAACAGTTAGCATGTCAGGTGCAACACTTACACAATCAAGTGCTGGTACATTAAATTATGTATCAGGTGTTCCTTACTACACAAATGATGCAACACTAACATTAGGTGGTGTAACAGTTTATGATTGGATTGGCCAATGTTACGCACAAACTTCAAGTCCATTTGCTATAACAAACGGTACTAATCAAGAAAGTACAAGTGGTAGTACAGTAAGTACACAATACTCTACTTACGCACAAATAGATGGTACTACAACATTTTTAGATAGTGGTATTCCAAAAGCAAATACAGGTGCTAATAGTGGAGCCGCATATTCCTTAGGTGATATTACAGTTAATGTTAACGGCGGTGGTATTGGTATAGAACAAATTAAAGCAAGAATGTTTAGTGTTAATGGCACAGGTTCTTATGCAGAATTATCAGGCAAGTATATACAAGCATGGAACGGTACTACAGGCATAGATGAAGAGAACATAGCAGTAAGCGACAGTTTAGGTGCAGGACATGACGATGACGGAAAACGTATAACAGGATTCCCAAGTAACGACAATCCAAGTTTCAATAGTTCAACTAACTA
>CESM01038932.1_pt1 | contig 11117 bp, 11 predicted proteins | sample 361421 | NCBI WGS metagenome assembly CESM01 (sample SAMEA2622219, study PRJEB7988) | marine metagenome | isolation source: saline water (ENVO:00002010), including | reverse complement strand
GATATATCAAGACCCTAGAAGTTATCAGGCACCGTTTACTTACAATCATAGGTCACCGACAACTTATCAACATAGAAGTCCTTCTGAGTATCAACATAGGTCGCCGTTGACTTATCAACATAGAAGTCCGTTGATATATCAGGTAGCTTCATCGGCACAAGAACCGAATATCAGAGATGCAAGACAACCAGCAGGATATCGTGTGCCTGTATCTGCACAAGAACCGAATATCAGAGATGCTAGGTCACCGAGAGCATATCAGAATCCTGTATCTGCACAAGAACCTAATATCAGAGATGCTAGGTCACCTAGAGCATATCAGAATCCTAGTAATGCACAACAACCTAATATTAGAGATGCTAGGTCACCGAGAGCGTATCAGAATCCTGTATCTGCACAGCAACCTACTATTAAGAATAATCAGCAACCTACTATTAAGAATGGTCAACAACCAAATATTGCAAATGCACGAGAACCAAATATTAGAAACGCACAAGAACCTAATATTAGAAACGCACAATCAAATGTTAACTCTCAACAACCATATACTTTCCCTACAACTGGTAATCTTCAAACACCAGTTAACTTACCAGGTGGCCCAAGTGGTGGTCCAGGTTGCTTCGCTCCAGGAACAATGATATGGCTTGCAGATGGCAGTCATGCACCAATAGAACATTGTATGTTAGGTCAAATTGTAATGACTTGGAACGAGAATACAAAACTATTAGAACCAAAACCAATATCTCTCATCATGCAACCTAGACCAGACAATATATATGATGTAGAGTTATCAGACGGAAGAATATTACAAGTCACAGATAGTCACCCAATAATGCTTGCAAATGGTGAGTGGGGTGCATTTGATGTAGAGAAATGTAATAGAGAACACGATTGGATGCAGGGTGTAAACTCCCATGAAATCAAAGTCGGGGATAATTTATTCTCGATGACAGACGCTATCATGTTTGATAGAAAAGATAAAGTTGGACTAGAAGTAGTTTCTATAGATGAGAATCAAGAGATGACTGTTCACAATTTATCTGGTATAGAAGAGAATCATAATTTCTTTGCGAATGGTATGTTAGTGCATAACTTCCAAGAAGCAGGACCAGGGATTAAACCATAGGATAAATTATGCCAAGAGTACCATCGATATATAGTTTTCAGGCAAGTGCTAGAGCACCTGTTATTCTTCAGCAGCCATCGACTTATAATCATAGAAGTCCTTCGACTTATAATCACAGATCGCCATTCACCTACAATCATAGGGCGCCATTTACATATAATCATAGAAGTCCTTCAACTTATAATCATAGATCGCCGTTTACATATAGAAATCCTGTAGCATATCAGTTACCATTTACCTATCAACACAGGTCACCATTTACATATAGAAATCCTGTAGGGTATCAGTTACCGTTTACATATCAACATAGGTCGCCGTTTACATATAGAAATCCAGTAGGATATCAGTTGCCATTTACCTATCAACATAGGTCGCCGTTTACATATAGAAATCCTGTTATATATCAAAATCCATTTACATATCAACACAGGTCACCGTTCATATATCAAGACCCTAGGTCTCAACAAGAACCTAACATTAGGTCTGCTCAAGAACCAAACATTAGAAATAATCAACAACCTGTAATTAGGGACCAACAAGAGCCAAATATCAGAGATGCTAGACAGCCATTGATTTATCAAGTTGCATCGTCTCAACAAGAACCAAACATTCGTGATGCAAGACAACCCTTAATATATCAAGTTGCATCTTCACAGCAAGAACCTAATATTAGAAATGCACAAGAACCAAACATTAGAAATAATCAACAACCTGTAATTAGAGACCAACAAGAACCGAATATCCGTGATGCAAGGCAACCACTAATTTATCAGGTCGCATCGTCTCAACAAGAACCAAATATTAGAAACGCACAAGAACCTAATATTAGAAACAATCAACAGCCTGTAATTAGAGACCAACAAGAACCTAACATTAGAGATGCTAGACAGCCTCTTATATATCAAGTTGCATCTAATGGTCAAGAACCTAACATTAGAAACAGACAGAATCCGTTTATTAGAAATAATCAACAACCTGTGATTAGAGACCAACAGGAACCTAATATTAGAGATGCGAGACAACCACTGATTTATCAAGTTGCATCTTCACAACAAGAACCAAATATTAGGAATGCTCAAGAGCCAAATATCAGAAATAATCAACAACCTGTTATTAGAGACCAGCAAGAACCTAATATTCGTGATGCAAGACAACCTTTAATATATCAAGTTGCATCTAATGGTCAACAACCTAATATTCGTGACCAGCAACAACCTGTTATTGCAAATAGGCAGAATCCATTTATAAGAAATGCACAAGAACCTAACATTAGGGACTCTAGACAACCACTGATATATCAAGTGGCTTCTAATGCACAAGAACCTAATATTCGTGACCAACAACAACCTGTCATTGCAAATAGACAAAATCCGTTTATTAGAAATAATCAAGAACCTAATATTAGAGATGCAAGACAACCACTAATCTATCAAGTTGCATCATCACAACAAGAACCTAATATTAGAGATGCAAGACAACCAGGCACATATCAACACAGGTCACCGTTGACTTATCAACATAGATCACCGTTGACTTACAATCACAGAAGTCCATCTACATATGCTAGACAAGGTCGAACACCACTTATCTATCAACATAGAAGTCCGTCTACATACGCAAGGCAAGGCAGAACGCCTGTAATCAGGTGGGATGGTGATTTGAGCAACCAGTGGCCAGGCACTCCTATAACTGGATAAATATTATGAGATTATATTATGAAACCAAAAACTTTAGAAGAAACTAAACAACATTTTTCAGGAGATTTGCCTGCCAAGAATGAGTATTATCATTTAGGTGGGTTTGAACTAACTGCACCATACGAAGACCATGAGACTTACAAGTCTCTTAAATGGTTAATCAATCATTTAGGTATCACACTTAAAAAAACAACATGGGGTGAAATTGCACAACTCATAAAAGATGACAAACTTCATCCATGGAATCAATTACAATCTCAATCATTCACATATCAATACTTTCTGCCACATGGTTATACAGAAAAACCTGAGAGTCCTGAACCTGGAAAATCAGGCATGGATTTTAAAAATGTAAATGATGTATACGAACAGATAGGTAGTCATTGTGATTTTAGTCAAGTAGATTATGAATATGAGGGCGTAAAGATAGATGCCCTAAATTCGTCTTACTATCATTCTGCAAAAGCACATTGGTTAATAGACAGTATAAGAAAAGAAGGATTGTGGAATCCTATTCAAGGTTGTATAAACGAAGGACATGATAACAAATATAGACTTGCGATACACCCTGGTTCTGTAAGATCGGGTGTCTTCGAAATACTAGATGACCCTACATTATCTATGTGGATATGGGATAAACATGATGTGTTACCTGGTTCAGAGTATACAATAGAACAACTTATAGAAGATGTTAGAGAAAATGAATTTACTAAGAAAGGTCATAAAAATATATCCTTTAATTATCACGATGGTTACATAGAAATATCTTGTGAAGCATCTGTTCAAACACAGTTTAGACAAAATGTATATGAGTTTAATAGAAAAGTTTCTAAACTATGTAAAGGTAAACCATTAAACATTTACATCGGTTACGATTCTAGACATAGTGATCTTGCAGAATTGTGTAAGAAATGTCTTGCACATGGTATAAATTTTGGTTTTGGTGGCGGTGATATCAATGGTTCTATGTCAAAATGGCGACCAGAGATTAAGTTTCTTGACATCTCAAAAATACCAGAATATGATAGAGACTATGCAAATCAATCTACTGAATTTACATACAGTAGATTTCTAATACCATATCTAGAGAACTATGAAGGATTTAGTATCTTTTTAGATGATGATATACTTTTTGAAAAAAGTATCTTACCTATGTTTTACTTTTTAAATCCTGATGATGCAGTTGCATGTATACAATATGATTTTGACAAGTATGCAGAAACAAAATTTAACGGTGAAAAGAATGTTTCTTATCCGAAGAAACTTTGGTCTTCACTTATGATATTTAATAATGGTCATGAAGACTGCAAAAAACTCACACCAGAAGTAGTGAATACTCAAACAGGTAAATATTTACATCAATTCGAATGGACAGATGCAATATCTGAAATACCAGAATGGTTTGTTTATACTGAGGGTCATGCATACACAGATAAAGTATGGCGACCTTTGGCTATACATTATACGAGAGGCGGACCTTGGATTGAAGAGATGGATACATCTGAAATACAACACCTAAATATTTACGAAAGACTATTGAATAAACACAACAATTAAGTTATAATGGAGTTATTATGAATATGTTTATATACGATGAAAACGGCAATCTAACTATTAGAAAACCGAACGGACTAGAATACTCGTTTAATAATACTGACAAACCTGATTTAGGTTTCGAGTATGATGTAGTAGTCTATGACGACATAGAAGTAAAAATTGTCAAATGGGAAGACAACAAGTGCTTTGATGACCAGACAAAAATAAATCTAAACGAAACAGAAATAGATGCGATAGAAACATACATCGATAATTCTGCACCACCAGATAATGTAAATCTAAACAATCAATATTCACAAAATTTGAATAACATGTGTAAAGACTATGTTTATCAACAATGTGAGTCTTATGGTTTTACTGATATGTTAGATGTATTAGCATCTAGTAGAGAGGGGTCAAATCATCCTTTAAGATCGGATGCAAGAAGAGTGTTAGAATATTATGATGCAGTTTGGAATGTTTATGTGAATGTTGCTAACGAAGTTAATTCTACTAGAGAAGATGTTTTAAAAGACTTTGAACATTACTGTAGTCAAATACCAACACCTCAACAAGCATTCATTGATTAATGAAATCTTTAGAGATAGTAAAGGTTGACAAACCTTTTCATATTGATAAACTACCTTTAGATAAAGTATATGTCTTAGATGATTATCTAGAACAATCTTTACATCGTTTTTTAGATCAAAAATTATCTAATCAACCTACTTGGTCGAAAACAAATTCAGTGAGAGGTAAAAGTGCAACAGGATTGCCTCACCATCAGTTTTGGGGAACAAGTTTTTTTAGAAGTAATAAAGATGGTAATATGGTACCAGATACACCTATACAATACACATATCTCCCTAAATGGTTTAATAGAAAAATCATGACAGACTTTGGTTTTAAATGGACTAGATTTCAGTATATGGGGACAAATTCTCAAACACATGGTCAACATGGCACAACACATAGTGATTGTGATGAAAGAGATGATTACAATCTATCCTTTTTATATTACTATAATACATTCTGGAATCCTAGTTGGGGTGGCACATTAAGATTTTATGATGAACCACAACAAGGTCTTGATGGTAGAGATGAACATATAAAAAATCATCAGATAGGTGAAGTAGAATTTTTGCCTAATAGATTGTTGATGTTTGACGGAAGAATACCACACGGCGCAGATGCACCAAATGAAAGAGCCAGATATGCAGATAGAAAATCAATAGTATTGAGAGGTGACGAGGTCGAACTCGTAGACAAAGAAGAATTTTATAATGCCAACGATAGACTTTACAACTTTTAACGAAGACAGTTTAAAAGATTTCAAACCAGTTCTTGCAAAGAACTTGTTGCCTGATTGGTGGAAAAAAATGAAAGTCAATCAAGCTATCAGAGGAAAATTTGTTCAAACAATTCGTGCTTGTCCAGCGATGCATGATTGGACAAAATCGGGTTGGTATATTGTCAGTAATAGAGACATGAGAGTCTTAGTCGGTGCTGACCACGAATCTGAAAACAGCACAAATTATATAACAGGTGATACGAAAAAAGGAAACTACAATTCACCGTCACATCCATCAGAACAGATGGACAATGCATTTGAATATCTAGGTGGTGATAATCCAGTAAGAGATGCCTTTAAAATGAGAAGTGCATGGAATATCAAGACACCACCAGGATATTCTTGTTTCTATGTAGACCCATTTCTACACCAAAACAAATTCTTTTCGACATGGCATGGCATAATAGATACAGATACATTCAACACTAATTATGATAACTCACAAATAATATTTTATCCTAAAGTAGACCACTCGTTTACAATTTTAGCAGGCACACCATTAGTTCAAATAATACCGTTCAAAAGGGAAGAATGGGTCGCAACATATCAATTGAAAGATGCTAAAACATGGCACGACAATAGAAGTAAATATACTGCACATGATGAGATGCCAACAATGGATGAACAAGGTAGAACTAAATACGATGAGATGAAAGAGGGCGGTAAAATGGGACCTTATCGAATAGAAGGATACTGGAAAGAGAAAGGTCAGTTTTACGGTGAAGAAGAACCACCACCAGAGTGTCCTTTTCATAAAGGTAAAGATAATGATTAGATTAGTATTTCCAGCATATGTTCTCATAAAACAATATCTTACTAAAGATATAAACTCAGAGATTACACCAGAGTATATGGTCGCATTGAAAGATGAAATCGATGCAATGAGAAGAAGAGACCCAACAGGTAGAAACATATCAAATAGAAATGGTTGGCAATCAGTAGATGGTGTTGATAGAAATCCTGTTTTTATTCGTGCGTTGAGACAAATCAAAAGAGAATTTAGAGACGAACTTTGTCCCTTTCTCGGTATAGAAAAGAATACATCAAATGTAGAGTTGCATAACTCGTGGGCAAATATTAATTATCCAGGCGCTTGGAACGCACCACACTTGCATAATGGTTGTTTTTATTCAGGTGTATTCTTTATTCATGCTGACGGTGACGAGGGTGATTTTAGAGCTATAGATACAGACCATAAAATAGTTTCAAACTTTCCTGCATCTCAACAGAGAATATGGGAGTCAATGCCAATCGCACCTAAAACTGGTGATCTATATCTATTTCCTAGTGGTCTCATGCATATGGTTGAACCTAATTTGACAGACAAAGATAGATATAGTATATCTTTTAACTTTGATGTATCTGGCGGAGTCGCTAGAGAAAACATAAAAAATCCTGATTTAGACTTTGAGATAGACGAAAACGGCGACATGATTTACTAAATAGTTCTATGGACATTACAGTAAATCCCGAAGTTCTTTGGAACATAATTCTTACAATCTTTGTGTTACCATTAGGTTTCCTTGTTCGTTCTATATTAGGAGAACAAAAAAGACTTGATATACTCATCAATAAAACTAGAGAAGAGATAGCCAAAGATTATGTAACCAGAGAAAGTATGGAAGCGACTTTCGAAAGACTCATGGACTCTATAGATAAGATAGATGAGAAAATAGATAGACTTCAACAAAGAACTTATTTTCAAGAATAGAATTCACATAAATAGTAATATTAGACAGGAATATTACTATGGCATCACCAAATAGCAAAGCAACATTAAAAGAGTATATTAAGAGAGCTCTCGGTGCACCCGTTCTAGAAATCAATGTCGATGATGACCAACTTGATGATAGAATAGACGAATCACTACAATACTTTCATCAGTATCATTATGAGGGTTCTATGAAGATGTATCTTAAACACAAGATTACAGATACAAAAATAACAGGTATGAAGTCAAACGAAGACTTCACTGAATCTTCAGCAGGAACTCATGCATACAATGATGAAACTTTTAAACAACAACAAAATTATGTAGTATTACCTGATTTTGTAATGGCAGTTATGAATATCTTTCCTTTTAATGATAAACATAACTTGAATATGTTTGATTTAAGGTATCAATTGAGACTCAATGACTTATATGATTTAACTGCAACGAATGTATTATATTACGAAATGGTGCAACAACATATAAGATTACTAGATAACATTTTAGTTGGTCGACAACCTATCAGATTTAATCAACATCAAAATAGATTATACTTAGATATGGATGTAGATATGATAAACAGCAATGAGTTTATAATTATAGAGTGTTATAGAAAGCTTGACCCGACAGACTTCACAGATATCTACAATGATATGTGGTTAAAAAAATATGCAACTGCAAAAGTCAAATATCAGTGGGGAGAAAACTTATCTAAGTTTCAAGGTATCGCATTACCTGGTGGTGTGACACTTGATGGTCAACAATTAAAAACAGAAGCGCAAGAAGAAATAACAAGACTAGAAGAAGAAGCAAGACTCAATCATGACATGTTACCTATGGACATGATAGGATAGTGATATGCCAACAAATGTATTTTTTAATCATGCAGTCCAGACAGAACAACACTTATACGAAGATTTAGTTGTTGAATCCCTACGCATGTATGGGCATAATGTCTTTTATCTGCCAAGAGAAGTAATCGAAGAAGATTCGATTTTAAATGAAGATGTGCAATCTAAATTTGGTGATTCTTATCAAGTTGAAATGTATATCGAGAACACCGATGGTTTCGAGGGTGAGGGTGATCTCATGTCTAAGTTTGGTGTTCAAATCAGAGACCAAGCAACATTTATTATTTCTCTAAGAACATGGGAAAGATTCGTATCATTAGATTCAAATCTTGCAACATCATTTAGACCTAACGAGGGTGATCTCATATACTTCCCGTTATCAGGTTCTATGTTCGAAATTAAGTTTGTAGAACACGAAGACCCATTCTATCAAGTCGGTAAATTATTTGTATTTAAGATGACATGTGAACTGTTTGAATACAGTCAAGAAGATTTTGATACAGGCATTGGCGATATCGATATTATCGAAGACGAACAAGCATACACAACTGTTATGACTATGGCTAGTGGTAATAATAAAGACTTTGTAGTAAATGAAAACATAACAAAAGGTGGCACTGTAGTTGGTGAAGTAGTAGCATGGAACAATATCACAAGTAAACTAACAATCAAAGATGTCACAACAACACTTGCAACTACAGATGTATTGATAGGTGCTACATCAACTGCACAATATACCATTAATTCTATAGACGATAGAATGGTGTTTAGTAACGATGCAGCTGCACAAAATAAAGACTTCGAAGACCAAGATTCAAATTATCTTGATCTATCTGAAACCAATCCGTTCGGAGAACCATAATGTTTGGTACCTATTTTTATAACGAAACAATTAAAAGATGTGTATCTGTTTTTGGCACATTGTTTAATAATGTAGATGTAAAGAAAGTAAAATCTGATGGCACTGTATTGTCTCAGTTTAGAGTTCCTATATCTTATGGTCCTAAACAAAAATTTTTAGATAGACTTGCAGAAGAACCAAATCTATCAGATAGAAATAGAAGTGCGATTACATTACCTCGTATGGCATTTGAACTTACAGGTTTTGAATATGATGCACAGAGACAACAGAATAAATTAATCAGATCAATCAAGAATCAATATGAAGCAGATGGTAAAAGAGGATTTCAATACGCACCTGCACCATACAATTTAAACTTTACACTATCTATTCTTGCAAAGAATATGAACGAAGCATTACAGATAGTAGAACAGATTATACCATACTTTCAACCAGAATACACAGTCACAATGAAAATGGTTGATGGTATACCTGACAATAGAGATGTGCCAGTAGTTTTGAATGGTGTATCTTTTTCAGATGAGTATGAGGGTAGTTTCGAAGATAGAAGAATTATAGAATACACTCTTGATTTTCAAATGAAAACATACTTCTTCGGACCTATCTACACAGGTAGAATGATTAAAAATGTTATTGAAAGAACTTACATACCAAGTGGTGAATTTACAACAGACACAGGATTTACTACAACACAAATCGATAGTGCAGGTCTAGTCAAAGAAGTTAAACACTATGAACCTGCATTCGGTGAAGTTGCAAATGCAGTGTCTAGTAATACCACGGTTACTTTTGATACTGCAATAAATACTAAGATAGCAGTAGGCAATGAAGTATTCGGAACAAACTTAACAACTAATCCGACTGTTTCATCTATCGCAAATGATAAGAAGTCTATTGTTGTAAGTGGTGCAATAACAATACCTGCAAACACTACATTAAAATTTGTAGGTTCTGTTGACCCAACAGATACATTTGTTGTTGCAGAGAATGTGACATTTTATGATGATGGTGCTGATGATACATTTAGTGAGAATCAGACCGAAGATGCAAGTTAATTATGGCAAAAGAAATAGATCAAAAATTAGATGATATTCTAAATATCGAATCAGATATAAAAGAAAAAACACAAGTAGTAAAACTGCCTGAAAGGTCTGAGAATATTGAAACTGATTATAGATATGCAAGAGAAAATCTATATGGTTTAGTAGAGAGAGGTCAAGATGCTATTGATGGCATACTACAACTATCTAAAGAAACAGAACACCCTAGAGCTTACGAAGTTGCAGGTCAATTAATTAAAACTGTAGGAGAAACAGCAGAGAAACTTATCGATCTACAACAAAAATTGAAAAAACTAGAAGATGAAGAACAGAAAGTAGGCACTCAACATAATCATTTGTATGTCGGTTCAACATCAGAGTTGCAGAAGTTTCTTAAAAAAAATAAAGACTAATGGTTCAACCTAAAAACGAAGGATATCTTGGTAATAACCTGATTAAAAGAGCAGGTGTAGAAACAAAATATACTCAGGAAGAAATTGCGGAATATCAAAAATGTTCCGAAGACCCTACACATTTTATAGAAAGATATACTCAAATTATATCTCTTGATGAAGGACTTGTGCCTTTCAATCTTCGTGGATATCAAGAGAATCTAATCAATCACTTTAACGATAATAGGTTTAGTGTTGTTTTAGCTGCTCGTCAGTCAGGTAAATCAATCACATCTTGTGCATATCTACTATGGTATCTATTATTCACACCAGAAGTCACCGTTGCGATTCTGGCGAACAAAGGTGCGATTGCTAGAGAGATGGTATCTCGTATCGTAACCATGTTGGAAACCGTTCCATTCTTCTTACAACCTGGTGTTAAGATACTTAACAAAGGTAATATAGAGTTTGGTAATGATAGTAAACTTGTGGCGGCCGCTACATCATCAAGTTCGATTCGTGGTATGTCAATTAACATGTTGTATCTTGAT
>CESM01213463.1_pt1 | contig 11118 bp, 14 predicted proteins | sample 361421 | NCBI WGS metagenome assembly CESM01 (sample SAMEA2622219, study PRJEB7988) | marine metagenome | isolation source: saline water (ENVO:00002010), including | reverse complement strand
AATGGTAGTCGAAAAGTTCGATGGAAAAGCCTTAATTGCGGATGAGATGGGTTTGGGGAAGACTCTTCAGGCCATAGCAGTAGCAAAATATTATAAGCACAACAGGGTATTGGTTGTTTGTCCTGCTTATTTAAGGTACAACTGGTGCACAGAAATAAAAAAATGGCTAGGTGAACATACGAACACAGTAATGATTAATAAGGGAAGTGACGAAATTCCCGATGAGGATGGCTATATTATTACTAGCTATGAGCTGGCTACCAAAAAAAAAGATGACCTTAAAAAATTGCAGTATGAAATGGCAATATGTGATGAATCGCATTATCTCAAGGGGCACCGTACAAAACGCACAAAAGGACTCACACCAGTGTTAAAAAAAATGAAGCATGTTATCTTACTCACTGGAACACCTGCGTTGAACAGACCTTGTGAATTGTATCCACAGGCTCACATTATACAGCCTCAGTTCTTTAAAAAGTGGAAGACGTACACAGAAAGGTATTGCAACGGCCAGATGTCGCCCCTTGGCTTTTATGACTTTAGCGGTAGGTCCAACCAATCCGAATTGACCTGGTTGAGTCGTAAGACAGTTATGATACGTCGGGTTAAGCGCGATGTACTCACAGACTTACCACCTAAGCTCAGAACACAGATCTATCTACCTACGCCATACGGAAAAAGTAAGAAGCTCAAACCTTTTTTTGAGGAATGGAAGGATATCAACAAGAAAATTCGAACGATGGTGCCATGTAGTGCTGAGATTAAAAAAGCTGGATTTAGACGCAAATGCATTATTTCCAAGCTGTTTATGATGAGTGCAGAAGCAAAAATAAGTGCTGTTCAACAGTACATTAAAGATATGGTGGCTCAGGATATCAATTTTATTATCTTTGCATATCACATGGAGTTTATGGATCACATCTGTGAAACATTGGATTCGCTCGATACTACGTACATGAGAATCGACGGTTCTACTCCCTCGAAAAAACGCAATGAAAATGTAGAGGCATTTCAAAACAAACAGGTAAAAGTGGCGGTGTTGAGTCTAGGTGCTGCTTCAACGGGTTTGACACTCACCGCGTGCTCTACACTTATTTTTTCTGAGTTATATTATGTACCTGGGACTATTCTTCAAGCGGAGGACAGAATTCACAGGGTATCACAAAAGAACCAGTGTGACATTCGGTACCTCATAGCAAAAGACACGCTGGACGAGCACATTTACAAGATGCTTAAATTCAAATTGGAGACGTTGGATAAGATGCTGGACGGTAGAGCAGATCGTACACTGGATGGAAACGTGGTTATGGAAGGTCTGTGTGATATGGAGGATACTATAAATACCTAGTTATATTATATTAAAAAGTATGAAACTAATTCCTCATAAATTTATAGATGGTGTTGAATATAAAAGGTGTAGCACTTGTAAAGAGTATCACACTTTAGATGCATTTTACACAAGCAAAAAGAATTGGGATGGATTAAAAAGAGAATGTAAGTTAGCTGAAAAAAACTATCGAATGAAAAACGCTGAAAAACGTAGTGCCTATTCTAAGAGATGGAGAAAAGAAAATCCTGAGAGGTTTAAAGCGTCCAGAAACAAAAGGTATCATACGAATTCGAAAGCTCGGCTGGGTCAATTATTAAGAAATCGGTTAAATATGGCACTAAAAGCAGGAGGTATAAGAAAGACTACATCCACAATGAAACTATGCGGTTGTAGTTTGGAAAAGTTAAAACAGCATATTGAAGATCAATTTTATGATGGCATGAGTTGGGAAAAGAAAAATTTTCATATCGATCATATGGAGCCATGTGCATTGTTCAACTTAGCAGATGAAGAAGAGCAACGTAAATGTTTCCATTACACAAACTTGAAGCCTGAATGGCCATCTCAAAACATGTCTGACGGTGGTAAAAGAAAGTGGAACATGGAGTGGAATGGTGAGAGATGGATTGTGTATGGCAGATTGGGAGTATAAATACCTAGCTATTTTATAATAAAAAGATTATCAAAATGTCTATCTCCAATCTATCTCTACCTCCACCAGCTTTAATCAGCACTAACGAAAATAACCCTAAGTTGCGTCTTCGCACCATGGAGGACCTTCTACGGGATGAAACGATTGAAAAGGTTGAAAAACGTCGCGTACTAGACTGCTACAAGTATGTAATGCACTGGGTTGATAACAGTGGTGTTGAACCAATCAATGGCAACACTTGTGTGACGGTGGATGGTGTGTACCGTTGTATTAAAATTCATCCAGATCAAACAATAACGCATGTTAAAGTTTTGCCAGGAAAGCGTGATGACTATGTGACTTTACAACCACAAATGAGTTGAGTATAAATATTTAAACTAATATAAATAAAATGCCTTTACGTATTAAACAAGCTACTTTTAAAAACAAAACCTACACTCCTTCCCAATGGGAAGAGAAGTTGGAAGTTCAAAACATTTCAAAAAAAGAGGGGGAAGAAAAGTTGAGATGTTGTGATGGATGCGAGCTGTCGTTTCGAAGAGGATACCAACGTAAGGATGGAGTAGAAGTTCAACCGCATTTTTTTCATGTGAACAAAGACCGTGATACGTCATGTCTGTACGTGAAGAAGTATGGTAACACCGGTGAATCGAACGAACACATAAATGCAAAAGAAATGATTGCCTCCATGCGTGTTAAATTTGAACGTGTTTGTTGCCATCCTGGATGTTTAAATTGCGTTACAATACCCGTTGATAAAACGTGGACATCAAAAACAGAACGACGAATGAACAATCGATGGTTGATGGATGTGGTATACTACGATAAGGATGGGAAAATCCAATGTGTTATCGAAATTAAGCATAAACACGCGGTGGATGGTGAAAAGCGCCGATGGCTAATGCAACAAGATTTTGAATATATTGAAGTTGCTACCAACACTAGTATCTATAGTTCAACGTTTACCATTATTGATATGTGTTACAAAGCGAGAAACACTTCAGAATTATTCTATTGTAAAGATACGGATTTAAAGACGTGTCGTACAGAAGAAAAGGAAATACGAGAATACTTTACTCGTTACATGATGACACAAGATTTGAGAGATGTGGGTGCATGTTGGCATCGATGGAGATATCATAACAAGTATGATGTAGACGTACTAATTCAATATGATTTTCATACACGTGATTGGCAGGGGTTTCAAAAATTAATCGATTCTATACCCAAGGTAAAGCGAGAACAAGAGCTACAACGCGAAGATATCAATCGATACAGAAGAAAGCAAGAACGAAAAGAACAAAGAAAAAGAAAGAGATACGGACCACCTTACATTCCTCGAGATTCATTTCACTCGTCTTCTTATACTCGCCATGAATATCAAGCGAGGATAAGGTTGAAAAGGATGTTGAAGGACGACTATTTGTTAAGTCACTATATATAGAGTATAAGATGTTATTATGATATGGTAAAATCCACAAAAAAATGCCGAATTTGCTGTAAAGACAAGGAATTAACGAGCCAATTTCATAAATGTTCTTCTGAAAAAATCATTAAAGGAAAGATATATCCAGTTGTTTACAGAAGTGAATGTAAGACATGTAGGCGTAAAGGGGGAAAAGCGCATTCTTCCGCGGCCCAAAAACTCATGAAAAGTTTAAAAATGAAAAGACCGCCGATAGGAACTCCTTGTAATAGTTGTAATAAAAACACAGAGAAATTAATATTTGATCATGATCATGATACAAATAAATTCAGAGGGTGGCTGTGTTATCAATGCAATACAGCTATTGGAAATTTAGGTGATTCTATAGAGGGATTAAAAAGAGCGCTCCGTTATTTAGAAAAAAGCATCTAGAATAACGTATAAATACATAATGTATCTTTATAAATGAATATAAACCCTTTTTTTATAAATAAAATATTATCTAAAACTACCCTTACAGCCTCTACCTACTTAGGCGTACCATTGAGCACCTTAAATACAAAAATAAGGGGCGATGTACTTCAAAATTTTGCCAGACATGTAGACAGCATACTACTGAAGGAAACAGTTACAAACGCTGTAAAAGACGGTGCTTCAACACATGAATATGATTATTTACGTGGCACGACAAGGGTAGAGGTGAAGTCTGGACAATTATGTTGGAACAAGACCTCCAAACAGTGGTTTGTAAAGTTTCGCGATATCAAACCACAGTTGTACGATGAACTATGTCTTGTGCTCTACACTCCTGAAGCGCTGTATGTTTTTAAGCATAATAGCACAGGTCTGACAACTAATGGAAAATTAACAACGGTTAAAGGTATGTATCTAAATTACACTGCTCCATCACGCCTTACAGATTGGAAAACGGCATTGGATTACATTGCAAATGAAATTGGGCCTGTTTTTTACAAGTGGAATTTTGAAGAGATGCGCAAATGAGTATATAATACGTATTTTTTCAACGTATATGGGAACGTACATTGATTCATCTAAATTTCAACATTTACTAGGTAACACGTTTGTTTTTGACCTAGAATATGTGGGAACATCTTCAAACTTACATGACTGCTACATATGGGACATGGCATTCACTCACCTCGTCAGTGGTTCCAGCTTTGAGATTTCTATCATTCCAGATATTACGCCAATACCCGGTCCATTTTCTGAAGAATTTGCTACAGTGACAACAGAGATGTTACAACAAAGGAATGCATCAACATTTGCGAACGCATGGCTTCAATTACATCAGTTTATCAACTCTGTAAAGGTGTGTGCGAGTGGACCAACATTATTCGTTGCCCATAATTGTTTTAAAAGCGACAAGTTGATGTTGGAAGTTGATTGCGAAAGGCATTCTATACGAATGCCATTTTCGTGGTATTTTTTCGACAGTCTTATCTATTGTAGAAAGGTAATCGTAAAGCAAGCTTCTTACACGTTGAATGATATACATAAGTGTATCTTTAATCAGGATATCCAAAATCATCATTTTGCTATGTCGGACGCTATGGCATTAAAGAATATACTTATATCATTGGATTTGAACATGTTGGAAGGTCCAATTTACCCGTCGTACCACACATCGTTACAGGCAATCAAATGGCTTGGTCCAAGTAGTGAGAGAATATTATTTACGTTTAACGTAAGATCGGTTGAAATGCTTGTACAACAAATATTGCTTCAGTATTGCGATAGACAATTGAATCACCTACATGTTCCGTTACAGCAGTTTTTGGAAAGCTATTTCGTTGAAAATTACGGTATTAAAAAAGGAAATGCGGTATCTATATCCAATAGTTTGATGCAAAAGTGGATAAGAGGTATATAAGCAATTGATAATTTAAATAAATGAAGCGCAAGTTTGGGGAAACTACTGAGTTAGTAGAGAAGAAGAGTCGTTTAGACGGCACTTTTTCGGTGCTAAGCAAACGAAAACACTGTTTTGAAGCTCCACAAGCAAAGAGATATCATAAGTACAGTATCGTTGAAGAGAAAGATCGTTACATACAAAAGCTAGAAGACGTCATAAAACAAATGATGTCAAAAATGCAAGAGTTAGAGTATCAACTCGAAATTTCCAGGACCATGTGTGATAACAGTATACACAACAATAATTTAATTCAATCGTTTTAATATTATATGTACATATTTACAAACTCTCCCTTCTCCTCTTTACCTTGAAAATGCTTATCCATGGCCTTTTCAACGTCTTCTTTCTCAATTAACCTATCTTTCTTTTTATTTTTCCACATTCTTCTTGAATATTCTATTTTACATTTGAATGCTATGTTTGCGGTGTCACCTCCAGCATTTTTAAAGCAGTCATATTTTTCTTTGAACAAATCCTCACAGTTTGACTTCATTTTCCAACCAAATGTTTTTAATTGCTTTACAAATATTCTGTACAAGTCCTGGTGTGTATATTTTTCAATCGTAAAGCTCCAGTTAAACCGCCTTCGCAGTCCACAATTTTTAGAAAAAAATGAGTCTTCCAAACTATGTTCATAGCCAGCAATAATGATGATAGTTTTTCCTGCCTGTTCACTCATGAAGGCATTTATTTCATCCAAACATTCTTGTCCATAATCATCTTTTTCGGATCCGCATAAGCTGTAGGCTTCGTCAATAAAGATAACATTTCCACTGTACTTCTGAAGCAGTTTTCGTGTCTTGTTCGCGGTATGTCCCATGTAAGAACCTACAAAATCACTTCTGTTCATAATTTTAAACTCTATTTTGTCAGACGTGTTGAAGATGTCCATGGAAGTCCAAATATCGTACAAAATTTTAGCCACTGTTGTTTTGCCAGTGCCTGGTTCACCTTGAATGACAGTGTTTAGAAAATGACCGTCAGTTTCTCCATCGTTTGTTATCAAAAACATTAATTGTTCAACCACTGAGTCTTTGACTGCTTGCATACCAATCATATTATTTAGTTTTACTAAACTTTTACTTACACGGCTGTATTTTTTATTCTTTTTTGTGAAATGTATCATGTCTTCTATCGCTGATCTTTTTCGTTTTTTTTGACGTCGTTGTCGTTGCATTTGAAGAGGGTAAAAGTTTAATATATAGGGATTTCAATAAAAAAATGAGTATCACATTTATGTATTTTAAAATGTTAATTTTTGTGGAATGAGTTGTTCTTCTTCTTTTACTTCCATTTGAGTTACTACTGACGCTACTGTTTCTACTCTATACCATTTCTTTTGCCACACACCACGTGTGACCAAAAACATGAAGATGCTACAGAACCACCATAATCCTTCCCAACTATGACTGATAAAAATGAATACAAACCAATGTGCTACCTCGAACATGTAGTTAGGAGGGAGCGAGAAGGTATGCCACAATCCTTTCATGGACGAGAAGTTGTCATATAGTTGTTCTTCGCTAAGATACCATCCGTTCGAATATAGTTTTCCTTCTATTTGACGACGTATATTTTTGCTGACATCGGTGTACAAATTCAAAGCCAAAAACAAAACCAGAAGTACCATCAATATGTAATCGTAATACTCTAACTTTACATCCACAGTTGAACTTGCCCTCCTCCAGTACCATCCTGCTGGACCCCAAAAGAGAATGTACGGCACAAATGCCAATAATGAAACTTTCTTTCCCACAGTAAAATTGCCACTGTAAGCTTCGAATATAGCTGGACTTATCAATTTCAGCGCATAGTAGACAGACAGCCAGATGAGAACAAACCACCCTCTGTTGGACGAGGGCCATGTGTGGTACCAAATCCAATCCTCTCCTTCGAACCACCCGCTGTAAATAGTTCCAAACCAAACAAAAATTAAAACCCTGAAGACATTATTAGGAACAATAGTACATGTCCATGAAGGCGGATCCTTTATGCTAAACTTACCAAACGGCGAAGGCATCCACCAGTAGATAAAGTTCAACACAAAACTAATGATCAACAAGTATGCAGATAGATGGGGCAAGACTTCCATTTCCTTGCCAATGTATCATTTATATATGCTAATCATTCAAAAAAATGAGAATTCTAGAGACTACCCACAGCGTAAGTTTATAATTATACTGCGGGCTCTTTTCATCATACAGTATATGTATGTCGCACCACCTTTCCGCAAATTGAAAAAGGGTTTTCAATGTAGGTAAGTCATAGTGTTGATTCCCCCACGGTCGGTACGCACTACCTCTCATTTTAAAAATATCGTACATGAGAATGTTGAACGTATAGGTATCAACGTAACGAAAAAACAAGCCCATAGGATCATAACACTTAAAATTTGGAGTGCACCATGTATCTTCTACCCAACTGTTGGGTATGTGGTACGTAAATTTTGTAAAGTTTCCTCCAACTGCTGCTATATCTTCGTAGAAAAGCATCTTTTGATCGAACAGCCATAATTCATATTTGTCTAAATTCCTCTCCTCCAACTGTTCCAATCGGTATTCATAATCCATTTCATCTTCTATTTCGCCCAGCTCCAACTCCCATGATGGAACCGCATACGTGTACCAGTGAGCTGCCATCTTTATCTTTCTTTACCGTCGGTGTGCTTTTTATACTGATCTCCCAAAGCTGTAAAATAATCTTGAATAGGGGGAAACTCGAAGGTTTGGTCTAACCAAATGCCCATAAAAATGCCTAGAAAAAGATAGAACATTTATATTTGAAAAAAATATTCATATATATACTCGTTTTGTCTTAGGAAATGGAATGGAAGAACTTCTAAAGTTTGGAGAATGTTACATATGCCTCGAAGAAACACCACTACTGTCACAGTGTGAATGTGTAGAGCGTTACCTGTGTGAAAATTGCATGGAAAAATTACGCATCTACAATTACAAATTTTGCACGGTTTGTAGAGCAAAGTATCCTAAAATTTATGAAGAATCCATAGACATCGATATAGATGTAGAATTTCCACGTGACACCTATACGTGTAAACCTTGTTGTTTACGAAAACGAAGGGAGAGACATCATCCCAAATATTGTTTTGCTGATTGTACATTCCATATTGTGGCTGTCTGCCTGATTACGATTGCCTCCAGCTGTATCGCCAATCCCAACCATCTATGTTACAGATGGAATGCTGTTCATTATTTATTTCCATCTTTAGCGGGATACTTCGTCTTATGTGGAATCTTAGCTTCCATTTGTAAATAAAATAAAACAAAAACAGCCACTTCCCATGTATAAAAAATCCACCAGTATCTCCACAGTTAACTTTTTCATTAGTAAAGTGGCTGTGGCATCCCCTAATAATAAAAAACAATTGATGTATAACTTCAACACTTGCAATGCAGTTAGGGATGTGGAAATTGTTAAGCTAAAGACGATGCCACATAAAATGTAAATAAACGGTACAAAACTGTACATATCTCTATTTTGAATAAAAATATTCTTGTACATTGACACATTCCACATCTTTCTTTCCCACTCACTCATATTATTTGGAGGAAACACATGTTTCTTACGGTAATCAACATAATTCTTTATGGCGTTTTGGTCTTCTTCGGACTGAAAAGAATGCTTAACTACATTTAATGCATTCGTGTTGAAAAAGTGGACGTGGGACCTAGCTGTTAAATCGTCGGCAAACGTATTTAAATGTAAATGGCATAATCTATATTTCTTTGTGTTCTCGTTGCTGTACATGGATTCATCTATGGCCTTCAACCTATTTTCCGCATGTACAACCAAAAACCTTAGATCTTTCCACAGAAGAATTACCAGAAGTAAGAACACACTAATCATTCCAGCGTAGGGGATAGTGTCCAGTAGCACAACATGGTAATACATACGGAAGAAGTAAGTCCATTTTGGCGTGGTCTGTTCAACTGTGTTGTACTCATACATTTGATGTATTTTTGGCACACCTAATAGAGCATAATACAATGTAAAAAGTGGAAACACACTGTAAAATAATTCTGTTTTTGTTGTGGAAATTTGCTGTGCACATGTTAAGACTCCGTAAAACAAACACAGTAGAATATGCAACGCGTGGGTTTTCGAATATTTTTTCATTTTAAATAAAAAACTTTTAATATATAGTTCTACGAATATTTGATTATATGATTCGAATTGTACTGGTAGGTGACACCCTCAGTGGTAAAAGTACGCTGTTCGATAGCTTGCTTTTTGACAATTACTACAAGAGTTTAAAAAACTACCAAAGTTTCATTACCACTGTTTCTCCAACGTTTGGCATTTATTTAGATAAATACATTGTGTATGATACACCCTCTGATAAAAGATGGAGAAGTTTTGCAAACCCTTACATCAAAGTGGCAGATGCTGCTATTGTATTGTTTGATGCCGAAGAGGGAGGAGAATGCGTAGAAGAATGGAAAAACTATGTAAAAGATACGAATGGGAAAGATATACCAATGCTAGTAGTAGCTAATGTAAAAAATAAATTTAAGCACGAAAAACAACCAAACGTGCTCTACATCAATTGTAAAGAAGATGTACACGACAAACTTCAACCTTTTCTGACGTCCCTCCAATCCGATCCTAGAATTTCAATTGGGTTGGTTGATTACCTGCTTCTTTTGTTGCCATCGGTAGAAGATGTATCAGATCGGATGGGCCAACTTCAGATACCTGGGTGTTTGCAGCAATAGGTGTTAGCTTCACGGTATCGTCCGCACCTCCAACGTAATGCCAGTCGGGGTGGGTATGAATAAAGACCTGAGGCCACGTGCGCTTGTCTTTTATTGTGTTGCCTTTGATGCAAAGATCCCAACATCCTAACAATTGTTGAAGCAACACGTTATTCTCATTTGCCATGTCTTCTTCTTTTGGCAGCAGTGTAGGTCCATTTGCCGTCCACGGTTTTTCTGGACAAGCGAATTGTCGTTTGTTTTTCACCGTATTTACAACGGTAAAATAATCTGACTTATTTTTAATACCGTTTAACATAATATTTTGAATATGATTAAATGCCCTTTTGCTATTTGGACACCAATCTGCAATGTACATAAAAAATCTAGGTGGTTTCTCACTCGTCGTCATCGCATTCTGAATACCTTCAGTAGAAAGTTTCGTTTGAGCTTTTATGACAGGCCACAGTTGTTCTAACATATGAATATTCTGTATTGCCTTACACATTTACATGGTGAGGTTTAATTTATATAGAGTATATATCTCGTTCTTAATATTTTCAAATGTACCAAACCCATAGTACGACATTCTCCGGGTGGCAACACTATTACCATCAACGTCAGGTGAATGGCCCATTTTATCACAAAGCGGTGGCTTTTAATGAGGACGGTACACCATCAAATCCCGATGATGCACAAAAATGGATAGACTTATGGGAGTACGCAAGAAGAAAATCTAAATCTAAAAAGAAAATCTTTAGGGTCATAACTGCTTACGACCGGTGTCTACCTTATAAAGAGCACTTGCTGTGGGAAATTGTTCAAAATATACCGATGAAAAACTTGGTAGGTTGGACTTTTGTTTTTGAAAAGGACCAAATAAAAATTGAATATTGTACCCAAATTTCATACGTAGTTGAGAAATTGAAGCCGGATGAAGAGGATAAAAGACAGTATGATCTAATTGTTAAGCTTATGGAGAAAGGAGAAAAAGAGGAAACCCTAAAGGAGAAGAATCAAGAAGAATTAGAAGACATGTTGGATAAATTAACATTGAAGGAT
>CESM01038513.1_pt1 | contig 11148 bp, 6 predicted proteins | sample 361421 | NCBI WGS metagenome assembly CESM01 (sample SAMEA2622219, study PRJEB7988) | marine metagenome | isolation source: saline water (ENVO:00002010), including | reverse complement strand
TGCACCGAAACCAATTATTGATTTCTCATTGTACTCATTGTCATCTTTGAAAATTTCCCACATGCTCATGTCTCCTCCTGTGATTCCTAAGAATCTGTTATTGAACTATTAGTATGAAAGTATTGCGTAATCGTAACGAAGTGTTAAAGTGATATCAGCAACATCTGTTCCATTAGCAAAATCTAAATCATTGAAATTTGCTGATTGAATAAATGCACCTTTTAATATCCACTCTTCAACTTTATCACCAACTGGCCCTAACATATTAAATGTAATTTCTTTCTTGTAGAAGTCTGAGTATCCATCACGACCTGTTACTGATTCGTGGTGTAATCTTACCCATTCCATTACTGCCTGAGCACCTGATGGTACAATAGGGTCGTATAAAGTTATTTCTAATGTTTCCCAAGTTCCTTTACCTTTTAGGTATCTTTTAACATTGATGTGATTTAATTCAATCTCTTCAAATGTAATATTAGGTCTATTTGCAGTTTTTACAAAATATGATGGTATTCCGTCAATGTACATCACAAAACGATTTTTCGTTTTAGGTTCAAACGGTGTGAAAAATATTTCGTCTGTTGTTAATATATCGGCCATTATGTTTCTCCTATTAAGTTTGCCGTTACTCTTTTCAATACATTAATAAATATCAATTTTTGAAAAAAAATGAATCTACATAGGTATCTTTTTTACCTACTTCTTAGAAGTTTTTTAGAAGTTTTTAAAAAAAAGACTTGACTTGTATAGTGTTTTAGTGTTATATTTAGATATAAGATAAATAAGAAAAAGGACTTATAATGAATTAATTATCATAGTTACCTCCTAAAAACAAAAAACCCCAAACAAATTGTCTGGGGTTTTTTATTATAAGTCAAATTATAAATTAAACTTATTCAGGAAATGCTGCTCCTGTTGGTTGTATTACGAAGTCAAGTACAATGAACTCAGCAGTTCTTGTAGGTTGGATAAATATCTGTCCTACTAACTGATTTCTATCAACAACATCTGGTGTGTTGTTTGAATCATCCATTACTACTTTAAATGCACTTAAACCACTATTCGATTGTACTGATTCTAAGAATGGATTAACTATTCCTAAGAATCTGTTACGAGTAGCAGCAGTGTTTTGTTCGAATACCAAGTATCTTGAAGAACTTGCAATGAACTTACGAAGTCTAATTAATAGTCTTCTTACATTGATTCTATCAAGTGCAGATGGTTTTCCTTGAAGTGTTTTTTGTCCAAAGACAACAACACCTTGTCCAGGGAAAGATGCAATTGGATTAACTCTTGCTTCATAGAGGTCATCTCTTTCAGTATGAGTTAATCTTGTTTTTGCTTCTAACACAGAACTTAATCCACCACGATTTAAACCAGCTGGTGCGAACCACTCATGAGCTACTTGGTCTGTGAAACTAATCACGCCAGGTAACACAACTGATGGTGGAACCCACATTGGTTTATTTTTAACTGAATCAAGTACTTTAACCCAGGGATAATATACAGCCGCATAATTGGTATCAAGTGTTTGAATATCTGAAATAGTATTCGTTACACTTCTACCCCATCTTGAACCATCCATTACATAGAAAGCATCTGCTCTAGCTTCAACTTTACTGATAGCATGATTCGTAACTGAATTATGGTACTCATGTATAATACCAGGTGTTACTAATAAGTTTATATCAAACTCATCAGGATTTGAGATAGCATTAATAGCTCTCTTGAAAGCAACAGAACCACTAGCGTTAGCTCCACTACAATCGAATCCTTGAGTATTGTTTGCCGCAATATTAGTACCAGTAGCCTTTAAGGTTGTTGGATTATCACCATCGAATCCACCTTGAAATGGTACAACAAACTTTCTCTGTGCTTTTGCTGATAATGCAAGAGTGATTTTCTCAGAAGCATCTGAGTATGTATCAGCTCCTATTGAACTTGCATCAGCATGTCCATCCATATTCTCAAGTGAGAATACAGCATTATTACCAGTACCTGAACTTGCAGGTAATGGAGCAAGATATTGTTTGTTATCTTCGTTTGTGAAATCCCAACCATAGTATACATTCTGGTCAAACACACCATTTGTTGTAGTTTGTCCCGTCTTGAATGAACCACTTGGTACGGATGTTGTTCCAAGAATTGGATTAGATGCTGCTGCGAAACCATGTGGAATTAGAGATTCATCTATTCCCTCAAGATTTGCTTCATAATCACTTAGATAAACATGAACAGATTTGTTTGGCCAATCACCATTGTAGGTAAGTTTGCCTTCCGTATCGATTGTTACATATCTATCACCAATTGCTCTTGGTGCAAAATTTATTGAATCTGGGTCAAAGTTCAGATTTGGAAATTCTTCAAGAACTTCACCATCGTTGTTTTCACCAGGATTGTTTCTTAATACTCTTAATGCAAATGAACCATAATCACTACCTGGTACTGAACCAGCTGCAGTTAAATCTGCAATAGCGATTTTGAAATCATCGTTTACATTTGTTCCATGTGAACGAGTATTAACTTTAAATAGGTTTTTTCTACTTCCAGCACTTAACTGAGATACAATGTAAGGTGTTGTAGCAACTGCATAATCGTGTGTAAAATCTTCACCACTCGATGCACTTACTATTCTCACATCATTTGTAGCAGAAAAACCTGATGTTGATGTTGTATGTTTGTATTGATTGTAAACATATACATCATGATTTGTGGTCTGTGGGTCTGTTCCAAATACTTTGGTAATATAGTTTGCAGAACCTGTATCAAAAGATACGGTAATCGCACTATTAGTACCAATCGTTAGTTCAGTAGCATTCCAATCAGCACTAGCATCGACAGAAGCAGATGTTGGTCCGCCTAAATCTAATGTTGGTGATTTTCTTGATGGTTTTAAAACTGCAACAGTTTTATAAACATTCCCTGCTGAAGCTGATACTTCTAATCTAACTGTACTTGACTGATATCCACCTAAACCTAATACACGAACAATTGTTACTGTCGGTGCATTTTTAATGTATTCCTGTACTGTATAAGGTACATAAAAACGAGTATCTAACTCACCAAAGATATTTTGAAACTCAGCAAAACTTGTTACTTGAGTAGGAACAAATGCCGGTCCTTTTTTAGTTGGACCGATAATTGCTGCTCCAATTTCAGCTATACCTTGTGGTAAGAAAGATAAGTCTTTTTCCCTTGTAAAAACTCCAGGACTTACTATTCTTTCAGCCATAGTTATTCTCCTAATTAACTAATGTTATTAATTCCTTATATATCGGAACGATATACTTCGAGTAATAAATATCATTTACATTTCCCAAAATACATGGGATAGGTCATTTTTTTTATTAATCTGTACTAACTGGTGTGAAAACTCCAGTCTGTGGGTCAAGATTACCTGGCCCATACTTCTCATTAAGAGATTTCACAAGTTCTTGTTCGGCTTGTTGGGTTTCCACATACTTAGTTTCAACTTGTCCTTCTGATTTCTCAAGATTTTCAAGTTGTTGATTCAATAAAACTTTCTGTACTTTAAGTACACCAAAGTCATTTTGAACTGCCTGATATGTTTCTCTCAACTCACTAAGAGATGTTAGTTCTTCATCTGTAAACTTTATCTCATTTGTTGTTTCTTTTGCCATTTCAATAACTCCTTTATGTTGTTATAACTTAATTTAATTATCATATATAAATATAAACTTATTTGTTCAAACAATCACATTTTTTTCTAATATCGTTGATTTCTTCTTTCAATTCTTTAATAGATTCTACTAATACAGGAACTAATTTTTCATAATTTACAGTCAAGTGTGTTCCTTTATCTTTTAAAGATGTTACTTCTTTAACTAATTCAGGTATTACTTCTTGTACTTCTTGTGCAATAAACCCAACATCATGTCCTCTATCTTTTTGTTTCCAATCAAATTCACGACCTTGTAGTTTTAATACCTCAGATAATCCATATTTTGTTTTTGTGATATTCTTTTTTAATTTTTTATCAGAAGCCGTTGTGGATGAATAAGCAATAACATCACCATCAGCATGGAAATCACCACCAGATGCAAATCTAAATTCATCTTCTACATTATTAACCTCTACCTTAATCATATTATCGGTATTGAAATGAATTTGGTTATGTGCATCTCTACCAATTTTAAGTGATGTATTTCTTAATGTAGTTGGTGTAGCAAAACTTATTTCAAAATCTCTTGCTGAATTTTCTGAAAATTCAATACCATTACCACCATCAATGTTTACTGTTTCTCCATGTGAAACACTAGCACCACTACTACCATTTAATGTATAATTCCAAGTAGTTTGTGAGTTACCTGTGTTTGTTCCACTTGTATTTGAAATATATGTTGTTGATATTGCTGAACCTTGCCAAGTACCAGTTCCGATTGTACCTAATGTGGTTACATTTGTTGAACCTTGATAACCATCTTTCAACCCATCAGGTGTTACTGCTCTTGTAGCATCTGTACCTGTAGTGGTTTCGGAAGTAGTTGCCAACTCAACAACTCCTGGATTATTTGTTGCTGCAGTTTCTGCTGTTACCGTAACAGCTCCTGTTGCTGAATTTACATCAATACCAGCTCCAGCAACTATCGAAGTTACTTTTGCAGCTGTATTACTTGTTGGAATAGTATCATCTTCAGAATATACTTGGTGCCAACTACTCCAAGTTCCATCATTTTGACCACGAATATATAAACGACCATCATTACGCCAATCTTGAGCTATTTGAGTTTGCCATTTGGGCCCATAGGACATTGTCATTAATGAGTGGTCTGTTCCAGTTGGTTTATTAGTTGCATTAGATGCCATGTAATTAAAAGTTATACCAGAAGAATCTCCTACAGTATCTGGTACGGTAGTACTCCTAGCTGATAAGGCAGCATTTGTAGTAAATGTTGTAGCTTCTGCCGCTCCTAAGTTACTTCTAGCCGTAGCCGCATCACTTGCTCCAGTACCACCATTTGCAACTGCTAAGTCTGTACCACTCCAATCACCATTATTAATTGCAAGTGTTCCACCTAATGTTAAATTACCACTTGTGGTTACAGTTCCTGTTAATGTTATTCCGTTTACAGTTCCCGTTGTTCCTACTGAAGTTACTGTACCTGCATTTGATGTTAATCCTGATATTCTTGTATCAATCCTATCATTAACTCCAGCTGAAGTCATAATGTGTGCATCGTTATCAGTAAATTCTCCTGAATCATCAATACCTGTAATAGTGTTTCCATCCATAGTAAATGATGATAAAGAACTAAATGTTTTAGCTCCACTAAATGTTTGTGTACCACTTAAGTGTGCAGTATCTGAATCTAAATATGCAGATGCAATTACCGAACCATTCCAAGTACCAGTTGATATTGTTCCTACAGTAACAAGTGAAGTATTACCTGCAGTAGGGCCTACACCTAAATTAGTTCTTGCATCTCCTGCTGAACTTGCTCCAGTACCACCCTCAGCTACTGGTAAATCTCCAGTAACATCAGTAGTTAGGTTAATAGCATTTCTCGTAATCTCTTGACCACTTAATGTGATATAATCTAAACTTCCTGCAAGTGTTACATTAGTAGAGTTATCTGTTCCCGAAGCATCTACTCCTAAAGCAGTTCTTGCATTTGCTGCTGAAGTTGCTCCAGTACCACCTCTAGCTACACTTAGTGTTCCTGTTGTTCCATTAACTATTGGTAAACTTGTAGCATGTTGTAAATCAAAAGCAGGTGTGGTATCAGAACTACCTAATGCTACACTTACTCCACCAAAATTCACACTCGTATTTGTAAGTGCAGAGTTTGGTATGTTTGTTAAAGTATTGTTACTTGCGTTTATTGATTTATTGGTAAAAGTATCTGTGGATGAAATAGTTGCTATGTTTGCAGTACCACCTGTTGTACCAGCAACCCATCTATTAGCACTTACATCATATAATAATGAACCAGTAGCATTTCCACCACTCGTTTCTTTTACATATAATCCACCATCATTTGTTCCAGCATTTAATTCTATAATTCTATCTGCCACATTTAATGTTGTAGAATCAATAATTGTTTCTGTACCAGATACGGTTAAGTTACCTGAAATAACAACATTATCATCCAATGTGATTGTACCACCAGCAGAATCTATTGTAAGATTACCACTCGATGTATCTAATTCATTATCACCAGTAACACCTACTTTAATGTTTCCAGCAGTTGTCCCTGCAAATGTAGGTGAATGTGCTGTTGTTAAATGTTGACCTGTATTAAATGCTAATTGTGTATCACCAATAGAATCAGCAGTTACACTAAACTCCGTACTACTTAATGTTAAACCTGTACCAGCAGTATATTCAGTATTGGTATCACTCGCTGTAATTGTAGTTCCACTTATACTTAAGTTACTACCTAAATCTAAAAATGCCATTGAAGATGCTGAATCATCCCAAAATAAAATCCTATCATCGTTAGGGTCTGATAAAGAAGCTCCTGTACCACCATTTGCTAATGATAAATCTGTTCCACTCCAATTTGAATTATTAATAGAAGAGAGTGTTGCTAAAGAACCTAAACCAAGATTCGTTCTAGCATCACCAGCACTTGAAGCTCCTGTACCACCATTTACAATGGCCAAATCAGTTCCACTCCAATCAGAATTATTTATTGTTAAATCACCACCTAATGTTAAATTACCACTTGTGGTTACAGTTCCTGTTAATGTTATTCCATTTACGGTACCAGTAGTTCCTACAGATGTTACGGTTCCTGATGTTGTTGTGAAACCACTTGAACTATTATCATAATTACTTAAATCATCATCTACAACAAAATTTATTTTTGCATTTGTATCATCATATGTAACTTGAATTAATGTTTCAGTACCAGTTAACATAGCACCAACTGCATCTTGAGCTAATTCATTTGTAAAATAAAGGTTTGATGAACCTTGTGATAAATCATCAGTATCAAAAGAACCAATGCCTGTTATAAATCCAGCACCATTTGTTAATTGGTTATTATTTGTAGCAATTGTAGTAGAAGTAAATGCATTAGAACCAAGTTCTCTTGTTCCAATCACATTACTTCCGTTTATCATAACGGCTGTTGCTTCAGAGTTCTGAGCACTTAAACTTGAAAGAGTTAACCCAGCAAATGATGGTGAATCACTTGTTCCAATTGCCTGTCCGATTGCTATATTATCTGCATTTACGGTAACACCTGTACCAGCTCCAACTGCAAATGTTCTACTTGCGGCTATCGTTCCACCACCAGTTAATCCATCTCCTGCTGTTAAAGTTACTCCACTATGGTCTATGTGTTCATTTGCTACGAAACCACTTAAATTATCGTGAACAATCTCACTATCTGTGGTTGTTATTGTAACGGTATCTGTATTACCAACCGCCGTTGAAATACCTGTTCCACCTGCAATATCTAAAGTATTTCCATGTGCAATAGTTTGATTTGTTCCACTATCACCAGTTAATGTAAATGTTGTTAATTGATTTGTGTTTGTAAATGAAGTGATAAATCCACTTGAACTATTATCATAATTACTTAAATCATTGTCTACTACTAAATCTATTGTACCATCACCATCTTGATAAGTTGCAGTTATTAATGTTTCCGTATTACTACTAAACATTGACCCAACTTTATCTTGAACTTGTTCATCAGATAATGTGGCGGTTACATAACCAGCACCATTTGTTAACTGATTATTGTTTGTAGGAATTGTAGTAGAGTTAAATGCATTTGAACCAAATATTTCAGATGAAAGTTTTCTCTTTTGTGTTCCGTTATCTAATACGATAAACTCATCTTCACCAGTAGTCCACCCTTGTGTCATATCCGCTAAATCTGATAATGCAAGTGATAAGTTACCACTTGTAGTTACCGTACCACTTAAACCAGTATTTGTTCCTACAGAAGTTACGGTACCTGTGTTTGTTGTGAAACCAGTACTATTGAATGCATTACTACCCAACTCCCTTGTACCAACTACATTACTACCATTTATCATTACAGCAGTTGCTTCTGAACCCTGATTTGATAAACCTGTAAGTGTTAATGTTCCACCAGCGGTTACATTACCAGATGTGGTGATACTTGAAAGGGAAGCTGCACTTCCACTTGTGATTAATTTTTTCCAACTTGGCATCTATTTTATCTCCTTATGGTTGGTTACTTTATTAAGCCCACTTCCTATTGTCGCCAAACAATAGGCCAATAAGTTATTCATCTTTTACAAAAAGCTCTCCACCCTTTTCTTGTAGGATTTGTCGAGCTTTTTCTTCATTACTCTTAGGATTTACCACTTTATCTTTCGATAGTTTTAAATCCTTTTTATCAACACCTTGTATTTGATGTTGCCTTTTTAATTTATTTATTACATCATAGGCAATATGAATATTTCTACCTGGTATCATAGAGTTCTTAAGTACTTCCCACAAGAACTCTATTTCAACCTTATTCAATCTTGCCACTTCATCTATCACATTTCTGTGTTCTTTAGCATTTACTCCCATTGTAACCTCTTTTGTTTATTAACTATAAATCCAAATTGTTCCATCATCTGTTTTAACATGCATCATACCGATTCTATCAGTAGCACTTGAACCAAAATCACTTGGTGTACCAGTAGGTGCGGCTGTTGAACCACTAACCGAAACAACATATTGTCTTGGTGTGATTGCTGTAGCATCATGTGCCGTATCATCAGCCTTACTTAATCCCCAACGAGAAGCACTATCATCATATCCAAATGCAGTACCATTACCTGAACCATTTGTTTCTACGATGAATCCACCATCTCCACTTGAAGAACCACTAGCTGCCAATATAAATTGGTCTGCAACTTTTAGATTCGTTGAATCGATTGTTGTCATAGTACCATTTACATCAAGGTTACCCTCAACAACAACTCCTCCACCAAATGTTACACTATCACTTGTTTGATTACCGAAATTTACATTTCCACCTAAATCAGAATTAAGAGCAGCTGCAATATGTGCTCCTGTTACAGTTCCACCAAGTGAAGTTGCTGTTCCACCTACGGTTATCGAACTATTTGATAATTTAGCATTTGCAATTGAACCAGCTAACATGGTATTTGTTACACCACTTGCTTTTACTTGAAGTCCTGACATACCGATTTCTATAGATGAATTATCTACTCCTACTGAAAGTACCCCACTTGAGGCTGTTAATCCAGTACCTGCAAATAATGTAGCAATTCTATCAACGGTTGTTTTTCTATTAGTACCATTAGCACCATCATCAATAATGAATAAATCACCACTTGCTATTCCAGCTCCTATGTCTGTCATACCATCGATATCTAATGCCAAATCTGATACTCCAGCACTTCCGTTATATGAACTAACCGAAATACCACCATTAGCGGCTGCCGTTAAAGCATTTAAGTTACTACCAAGTGAAACTCCACTAATTGTTGAATTAGCCAATTTAGCATTTGCTATTGAACCAGCTAACATACCATTCTCAACTGATGTTGCGGCAATCGTTAAAGCTCCACCTGCTGCGATGGTGGCATCTCCACTAACATTACCGAATATCGAATCTTCAAGATTTGATGTTGTCATTGATTTTAAATTACCACTATCAGAAGTATCTGATAAGATAACTAAATCATCTTGTGCAAAATCTGTTAGTGAACTTGCTAATGAATCTCCATCAAGTTTATCCATATCGATAGCTGCACCTGATGCAATAGAAGCATTCACTACGGCATTTGCTGCCAACTCATCAGCACCTACAGCATCATCATCTAATTGTGTCTGAGATACTGAATTACTTGCCAATGTTAAAGCCCCACCAGCGGCGACTGTTGCATCTCCACTAATGTTTCCAAAGATAGCATCTTCTACATCACTAAAAGTAACTTTCTTCTCTGTACCACCATCTGAATATAAGAAGTGGTCTCCTTGAGCTATTGTAGAACCAGCCCCAAAAGCATCTACATCTAAATCAGCGGCTGCTATGTTTGTTAAATTCGAACCATCACCTGTGAATGAACCAGTAAATGAACCAGTTATTCTACTTGCGGCTACACTTGAATCGTTAACTAATGTATCAACGGTTGTGTTACCAGCATTTAAGGTTGAAGTACCGATATCAATTGCACCGAAGCCACTTGAAATAGCTCCTGTGCCAAGTGTACCAACACTTGTAATTTGTGTTTGTGAAGCATCAACATTAATCACTAATGTTCCATCACCAGTAGTAGCTGTAAGACCTGTACCAGCAACATCTGATGCTGCTTCTACGGCCGGTCCATTAGTACCACCAACTACGATACTTCCATTTGTTGTTAAGGCAAGTGAACCAACTGCATCAGTTCCACTATCTTGTGAAATCAGAACTCCTTTATCTGTTAACGATGTTGCCCCAATACCACCCTGTGCGACTGGTAATGCAGTATCCAAAGTTAATGAAGATAGTTCCGCAGCTGAACCACTTACTATTACTTTTTTCCAACTTGCCATTTTATTTCTCCTAATTTACTCTGTTGAACGAGTATTATTTTCCTATTATTAAATATTAAGTTCTTTAGTTTTCATACCCTAAAAACCATTCATCTGAACCACTATAAAACAATCCACCTGCTACTGGAGTAGGTGCCGTATTAAGTGAACCTAATACTAAAACTTTATCATCGAATTGAACAGATACTTCATCACTACTATTATATAATGTGAATAAATCTGAACTATCGGTTGCTTTTAGAGAGAACGCCGAACCTGTAATATGAAGATTATCTTTACTTCCACCTCGTGTATTAAAGGTAACATTGTTATAAGTAAAATTATCTGTTAAACTTAATGTATCAATGTTAGCTGTTCCATCTAAATGTAAATCTTTCCATTGAAAGATAGTACTTCCTAAATCTATTAAATCATCTTCGGTAGGTAAGAAAGAACCACTTAAACTTAAACTACCTGTAAATTGATGTGTATCACCTATATCATCACCAAATTTAGATGAACCACTTAATTCTTGTGTTGTTATGTTGGTAACTGATGAACTAACAATATAATTATTTGCAGTTACATCACCATCAACAAATAAACCTGTACTTAAGTTCTTACCAACATATTGATAAGCACTCATGTAAACTTCATCATTAGAGTTT
>CESM01236159.1_pt1 | contig 11158 bp, 7 predicted proteins | sample 361421 | NCBI WGS metagenome assembly CESM01 (sample SAMEA2622219, study PRJEB7988) | marine metagenome | isolation source: saline water (ENVO:00002010), including | reverse complement strand
ACCTGATTCTACCCAAGTGATTAAATCATTATCAAATGCGATATCTATTCTGAATGTAGTAACATCTGCACCTTTATCATCTAAAGTAACTTCCATCTCCAATACTTTATCTCTCCAAATATCGAAGTTATTATTATCTTCAGCTGGTTTAGTTGCATCTTGTGCCAAGAATGTATCTAAATCTTGTGTAACCGTGTCTTTCCACCACATAGCTGGTGTAGACCAATCTCCTATTTGCATAACTCTGATAATTGGTTCCTGGGCAGTCGCCATTCCCAATAACAAAGTTAATAAACCTAAAAACTTTTTCATCGTTTTCCTTTATATGTTGTATTAATATAAACCCTGCTAGAGGTCAGCAGTATTTTGTAGCCTTAATTTACAATAATAAATATCTAATCACGAAAAAAAATTTCGTAATCGGGTTACTTATATATCAAATCTCACAACTATATTTGTTGTAACATCCGTATCCAATTTTACTGGTTTAGCTAATTTACCAATAGCCAGTAATTCTTCTTTATCATTATAAAGTCCTACGGTACTACAATATGGTTGGAATTCTGAGTGAGTTACAAACCCCTCATACTTATCAGCCGCATTATAGAATGTTTTGAAACTACCAGTTCCCGCACCACTTGGTTGGTCACCTGGTGGGAAGAATCTACTCATAGAAACACTTCCCTCTGTTATAGTTAAACTACCACTTCGTTGATAAGTGGTACTTATATTCATTGTTCTATTAAACTCAAATGGTTCAATACTAACAATGTATTCATGTTCATATATTGTTTGTGTTGCTTTATATTTTAATGTGTGGCCTGTACTTGTACCAGCTTCTTTATAAGAACCAGTATCAGTAAGAATTATCTGTCCATGTTCATAGATAACATTTCCTACTTCACTTCCACTTCCATTAGATAGAACACCTTCTCCTCTACTAAATGAACTTGATTTAAATGCAGCAAAACTTGCTGAATGTGCATTATCATAAATGTTACCATCACCATCATCTCTTAAATTATATTCGATACCATTTATTGTAACATCTAATTTTATACTACCAGGTTTTATTTGTTCACCAAATAAATCTCTTGGAATTGTAAATACTCGAGCGGTAGAATTTAGTTCACGATTAACTTTACGAGTATCGTTCTTACCAAAATTACCATAAGGTTCATTACTTCGTTTGTAATATAATTGATTTACTGAATGCCAATTGGGTAGATTATAAAATGTACCCATAGAGTAATTACTTGCAGTAACATTATATGTACCAAAGGATTGTGAAGCAGCAGAACCTGTACTGAAATTATATATAGAACCACTTTCAGCTTTTAACACAAAGTGTCCACTCCCACTATCGTTATTAGTGAGAGTGAAGTTTTTGTGAACTTTAAATGGTTTTATTGACTTATTTGTTGGGTCAATGTTTTTTAACATTTTACTTTCCCTTAGAAGTCAAGTTTAACCTTAATAATAGCTTCCCTTGAGTATGATTTTAATACTGGTTTACTTAGTTTAGCAACTGCCAATAATTCATTATCATCATTATAAAGACCTACAGTTGTTATATAAACTTTAGGGTCTTTAAAGAATGTAGCATTTGTAAACGCCCCATCTGAACCTGTGAAGAATGTTGGATTAGCACTAAAGTTATATCTTTTGTTGTTAACCCTACAGAAGAAGTTAGTCGAATTAATTTCTTCTTCTCTTCTTACTTGGAACTTACTACCATCAGAAAGTTTCTGAAAGAACTTAGCCCCATTGTTATCAAATGTATCTGGACTTCTACTTGTACCAAATGAAGCACTTGCATCCATTTGAGAAGCATCTAATAATATGATTCCTAAATCAGGATAGAAACTACCAAAACATCCACCTGGTTGAGAAGCAGCTGCAGTTTTAATAACACCCTTACCTGTTTCTAATGAACCTGAAACAATATTAAATACTCTTCCACCCTCATTAACAGTTGGATTGTTAGTTGCACCACTATCATCAATTAGTTTTGTAGTACCAACTTTTAGTTCCCAATTACCTGGGTCAATCTTTTCTCTCATACGAGCACGATTGAAAGCAACAAAGTAAAAGTCTTCAGAACCACTTGAGGCTCCTGTGAATGTAAACCTTGAAGTATCAGGTGCTAATAATACATTTCTAAATTGTCTGTACATAGCAGCAGTTTCTCTACCACCTGTATTTAATTTTGTAGTATTACCAGCAGAACCACTTCCATTCAAATTTGCATATCCAATATCAAATTGAATTTCAGATGTTGAATCAGAAGTTGCTTTATTGTACACACTAACATAAGAAGCACTTACTGCTCCAGCATTAGATGAACTAAAGAAAGCTGTTAAAGTTCCACTTCCTCCACTAAAGATACCACTTGATACCTTAGTTCTTTGGTTTTCCACCACATCATTTTCTCTATCAAATCTTGTAAATACTGACATCTCCTACTCCTTATAATCTACTCGGGTCAGCTTTAATAGTTACAGCCACATTGAAAGTAGCCCCACTATCTAAACCAATCACGGTTACATTTGTTGAAGTATCTGTAGTTACTGAACGAGAAACAAGGTTAACTGATTTACCACTTAAGGTAATAGAACTCTTTCTTTCTTCTTCGTTTACAAATACTGGTGTGGTCGCACCTGTGTTAAATTGTAAATCTTCGATTTCTTGTTGTACCAAGAATTCTTCTTGTAATGGTGGAGGCAAAATACCTGAACTGAACTTAGAATTAAATGTTCCAGTCATAGCTCCTGCACCAAACTTCATCACATTAGCCATTTGAGCTGGTGATATTTTCGGTACACTCTTTTTAGATTTCTTTTTCTTCGTCTTAACAATAACTGGTGTTAAGTTAGCAATTGTTGCATCATGAAGAATAAAGTTATATCCACTTTCGTTATCACTACCATTTCTTGTGTTTGGTGTAATTGTTTGAGTTATACCAGGCCCGTTGAAATTCAAGTTTGGTGATGGGACTTCAAGTATTGGAAGTTTAGCAGTATTCTTAGGTAAAGAAACTAACTTATATCGCATCACTTGATTCTCATCAACAAAAGCTTCCAACAATGGCATGTTCTCAATCACTGCACCGTAATAGTTTGAACCATTAGGATGTGCTACATCCCACAAACTATAATCAATCTCATCATCTGCTAATGCAAATTTTGTGATTTTGAACTCGTCTTGCCCTCTTGCCAACAATTCTCGACCTTTTTTGGTAAGAACAGCATCAACGGTTACGCTTGTATTATTTAAAAATCCCATGTTTTTTACTCCTATTAGATTTGTTTGAGATAGAAAACCTCATAGATAAATATATACTTGCTCAAGTTTTATTCAACTTTAAGTTTACTTTCACCAGGCTCTTGTGTTACAAGTTTTGTTGGTGAAGTTATAGTTATCTCGACAGGGTCTTTTCCATCTATTGTATTATCCTTTGTTAATAATTGACCTTTATAAAAAAGTCTAAAAAGTTTTGATTCATATGCCATACTCTGAAACTCAGCAGGTTCGAAAGATGAACTCTCTGGATTATTAGTATTGGCATCAATTGAACTCGTGAAAAATAATCTTTTAATCTCATTGTGTTCTGATACTCTTGAGGCACTAATGAAAGGTTGTACGGTTTCAACAAACTCTGTTGTTGTACCACCAAATGTAATACTTGCAGTTGCATATGTAGTACTAAATTCACTTCTTGGATTTATTTCATTTAAATGTACCAATGATGGTAAACCTAAACTACCAAGAGAACCACTCTCAGTATTATGTAAATTAATTCTACCATCTTTCATATCTGTAACACTTTGTCCAAACATTCTATACTCACCATTGAAACTAAATGGTACATGCCCAAACGAACTTGTTTCTCTTGAAGTTAATTGTACTCCAAAATCAAAGTGTCCTGCATTTTCAAAATACTCATTTGTAAATTCAGGTGGTTGACCTACAATCTCTTTACTTCTCTCTAAAATATTTGGTTCTATTAATAAACCTAATGTAGTGTTAGCTCTTGCTGGTGATAACTTTCTTAAGTGTGTCCATAAACTATTATCATAAAAGTTTATGATTCTCATATAATCCCAAAAGTTATTAGTTCTATCATATTTTTTCCAATAATTATCTTGAGCATATTGTAATCCTCTGTAAGATAATTTATATTGGTCTCTTGGGTCACCAACTTGATTATCAAAATCAAAATCAGCTAACGAATAAATAATATCTTCATTCACAACATCCGATGGTGAAAAATAAATTCCTAACTTATTACTATCAATTGGTGCAAAATCTTGTGATGAGGCTTCCCTACGAACATTAGATGATAGTGAACCATTTAATGTTGTATCTTCAATTCTAATCTTTGTAGCATTTCTTCTTTGAGGCCCAAGATTAGGAACTCTCATTTGTTCTTTATCAACAAAACTTCTAAATTGATTTCCACTAAATCCATGAGCACTTGCACTTGTGTGATACAACTTAGCATTTGCAACATCTAATGCTCCACTTGGATTTGAATTTAAATTAACATTATTATCTAATGGTAATCTATATTGTAAATTATCATAATATGATGATGTTGTATTTCCATTGTATGATTTTGGTGCTCTTACATGATTATCAAATACACTTTGTGAAATATGTTCGTTCCATAATCTGAACTCCATTAGTGAACCACTAAAATCAGTAAAGTATCCTGAACTACCACTACCAGCAAGATAGATATTACCATCTGTAACAAATCCATTATTATAAGCATTGGCTGATGTACTACCATCTAATACAACACTTTCACTTGTTTGGTGAAGTATCACTTCTCTTGTGGCATCATATTGTTTTGTTGTTAATTCATATTTAATTTTTTGTGTATGAGTATCTGTAGTTAAATCTGCACCACTTGAAGATTTTCTTGTTAACATCACACTCCACATATCATCATTGTAAAATGGTTGTAGTGATGATGTAATATAAGTAACACCTACAGAAGAACTAAGTGCAAATTGTAAATGACCATAATCATCAGTTTCTCCATTATCTTGTAACTGAATAGCAAAACTATCATTACCTACACCTTTGTGTAATAATACTTGGTCTTGTGATTTAGGTGTTCTAAATCTAAACTCAATAGTTTGTGGTTTCATAGAATTAGAATCATCTTTCCATGGCAACTCTAAATACTCACTTGATTTAAAATCTAATGCATATGTAAACTTTCTTTTAAAATCATAACTAACAGCAGTTCCTTTATCAGGCCCACCATATTCTCTTACTCTTAGTATAGTACTTGGTATACCATAACAATTCATTAATCCTTTTAATGCTCTCTTAGTTCCTTTTGTTTTCATGAAGAAAGGTGAGTTAGCTAAAATTCTTTTCCATATTTCTTCCGTTACCTTTTCTTGTGGTGTTTCAAATAAACTTGTACCATCAGCATCTTTACCTAATAGGTACTTCGGTAAGATTAATAAATCATTACCATTCACCACATCTATTCCCATAGATTTAGCAACCTCTTGTACAATATCTTTTGAGATACCCTCACTCAACTTACTTGTTCTTTCGTTGATATCTGTGAAGTGTCTTAAGTAAACAAATATCTCATCAAATTGTTGTCCAGTCATATCCATAAAATCTAAGAAGAAATTATTTTCTACATCAGCACTAACATGAAGTGGTAAATTATTAACTAATCTTTCACGATTCAATCTATCATAATCTTTTGCATATCCAGTCCAAGTGTTAAACCAACTGATAGCATTAGAACCACTTGTGTGAACTAAAGTGTAAGGTTCTGTAGAAGTTTCTTTTGGCCAACTTGCATCATTGAACTCTCCAATTGAACTTGAGGCATATGAAGAACTTTCAAAATATAGAAAATTTTCATACGGGTCAAAAGAATTTATTACTCTTCTTTTCTTATTATCAAATTCAAGTTTAGTATTAGCAGAACCTGTAACATTTGCTATCGATAAACTTGATGATGTATATGTTTCAATTAATTCTACTTTCTTTTTAAAATTTTGTATTCTTTTTTCTGCACTTCCAAACATTATGAAATTACCAAACCCATAATCATTTACCAATGGGTCTATAATATCTGTTCTCTTAGTGTAATCTACATTTACTTGTACATCTAATAAACTTGAAGATAGAACTTTATTTTGTATATCTTGTTTTACAGTTGTATCTGTACCAACCAAATCATTAAATGTATTGAAGTGTGTAGACCTCATACTAATAGGATTACTTACAGAATTAAAATCAGGTAGTCTTAAAAATAAAACTTCATCTTCATCCTCTACAAACGGAACCAACTTAACTACATCATTATATGAATCCATTTTCTCTTCTACAAAATAACATAAATCAAATTCATTTACTTCATCAGGTAACTTATCAAATAATTTAAAATAACGAGAACTACCATCTTTGTTATCCATAGTATTTGTAACTAAGTTATAAGTACCATTAACAACAAGGTAAGTATTTAATCTTACAATATCTGATTTTGTAAAGTTAACCATGAACCCATCATCAAATATCTTATTAGCATTATCTTCACCACTATGTCCTTGTTTGTTAGCACCCTCTTCATATGAGATGTTAACACGAACACGATTGTAATCTAATACCTCTACAATTTTTGCTTTATAATCAAGTGAGATTCTTGTTGATGGTTCTGGTGTTGGAATTGGTGTTCCAAGTGCAGCAGCCTCAAACATTTTAGTTTCTACAAAAAATCTATCGACAGTAGGTGGTATATCTTTAACAACTACTTCATTATCAGATAGATATGCATTTGATTGTGGGATACTCTCTTCAGTAAAAGTTCCATCACCATTATCACTTTCACGCATAGGTCTTAACATATTAATACGATTATCTTTTACTCGTAAGAAATGTTCTATACTATTCCATTTACCAAGTGTAGCACTAACTATATTGTTAGCATAAATTGTATGATGTTTATCTAATATTAAATTCCATACTTCTAATGAATTTGATTTAAATTGTGTACCAACTTCTTTTGCTAAATGCCATTGACCACGATGTTTAATTGGATGGTTATCTGTAGTAATTAATCTACCAAACTTTACCAACTTCTCTCCATCAGGTCTACCATCTTTAACAACCTTAAGAACTTTTGCATATCCTAATTCTGTTTTTACTCTCATACCTGGTTTAATCATTTTAATTGGTATGGAACGATTGTTATTTAATTTAATTCTTGTATCACCATGAAAACAAACACTACCATATCTATCATCATCAAAATTACCTTGTTCATAATCTTGTACTTGTTCTTCTACCATTTCCATTAATGGTCTTGGTTCTGAATTTAATTGTTGATTAACAACTTCAACATTTTCAGGTGATGGTTGTACTACACCTCTTGGTGGTGGTGGCGGTGGTGTTGGTTCAAGTGTTTGAGCCTCTATTGAATAAACATTTTTGATAGTAATAATACCACCAACCATATCATCCGTAAATCCTCTATCACCACTATTCAACTCCGCAATCAATACATTCTTATCCGTCAAATCAAACCTAATGTTTCCAGCACCTGGCAACAACCTTGACATGGTTGGTGTGTAGTTAATCATCTTATTGATTTCTCTAAAATTCTTATTGTATAAAGTATTTTGAATCTCTTGAGTATCAACTTCCACCTCTGTTCTATCCGAAGATATTTTCTTTACAACATATTTTAATTCTTTTGGAAATATTTGTTTTAGTTCTTGTCGTGATTGTCTTTTACCAAATTTCTTTGTAGCATAATATTTTGTTTCACCATTTATTAATTTAGTTTGAACTTTATTTGTATGTACGAATCCCTCATCATTTACAAATACGGTTTGGTCTTTACCAGCTAATCTTCTTAAGAAAAGATATTTAACTTTGTACTGACCTTCAGTATACCCCATATCACGAAGATGTGTACCAACATCAATATCAGCAACTCTTTCATCACTTGATATATCAATCTCACTTACAGGAAAGATTTCTTCTTGTAAAAACTTATCTTCAGAATCATATACATAGATATGAATATAATCACGCTGTCCTCTACCAAAACCTGTGTAGAGTTCTTTAGGTGATTCAAATTGTTCTTTATCTTTAGGTGTTAATCCGTATTGTAACATTATTGAAGGTCCTGTATTCTTTGTTGTAGATTTGCTATTTCAGTTTCCAATGTAGTATTTAATTCTTGTTGTGTTGCAACATCAGTTTCTAATTGTGTTCTTAATGTTTCTAATTCTTCTGGTGTTACTTCAGGTTCTTCTTCTTCTACTATGTTTGGTAAGAATTCACTAAACTTATTCTTATCATCTATAAATTTATAAAATAAACTATAGGTAGATGATTTTTGTGTTAATGGTATTCTTACATACTGAAATGGTTCTTCTAATGATATTGGTTTACCACTTCTTGAAATATTGAAAGGGTCTTCATAAGATAGTAATGAACCATCCTCATCTCGTAATGGATTAGTTGCATCGATAGCAGAACCAGATATCTGAGCTCTCTTCTTATCTTCCTCAAGTCTTTTCAAATGTTTTTGTTCATCTGCATCTTGAACATTACGATAGAAATCTTGTTTCTTTGCTTGTTTAATTGTATACGGCATTATTGCTCCACACCAAAATAATCATAATTTAATTTAATATATTTGTTCCACTCATCAGGTATCTCATCTTCATCAAAGATTGCTTCTACAGGACATTCAGGTTCACAAGCTCCACAATCAATACACTCTTCAGGATTGATATATAATTGTAACCCATCAGGATTAAATCCATCTGCTTTTGCTTCTTCACCTCTACCCTCTTTATCAAAAGGCCCATGAATACAATCAACAGGACATACCTCAACACAAGCTGTATCACAAGTACTTACACATGGTTCTGCAATTATATAAGGCATTTTATCTCACCACTTTAAATTCAAATCCATCATCATATACTTGTGAAGTTTCATCTGCTCCACTTCCACTCACTACTTTAATTTGGAATTTGTAGTGCCTTTCTGGCATAAACCCATTCATCCATAAATTAAATTGGTTTCCTTGTGAATCACAACTTACAAGTGAGCCAGTACCGAATGGTATTAATACATCATCAGTTAAAGAATCAACCACAGAATAAAATGTACTACCACTTGGTAATGTTTTAACAGTCAATGCTGCTGGTGTAGTATCGAATCCACGAGTAGGATATAATTCACGACCTACAATTCTAAACTTCACTTTTGAGTTTTGTTTGTATTCATCTCTTAACCCTTTAAAATAAATTGTTAAGTTTTCTAAATCTGTTGAACCCAAAGCACTTAAACTACCTGTATTCCAACTTGAATCATCCCACTCAATTTCTAACTTAGGTGGAAAGATTGTATTTGTTTCTCTTGAGAAAAACTTTAGTTGTCCTAATGGATTCGTATCATGTTCAGCCGAACCAGTAGCAGTTGCAGGGTCAAAGATAGAATATCTACTTGATGATGTGTGTAGATTTTCTCTCTTGATTATAAAACCATTGTTTGGATATGTTGAACCACTATAGATGTGATTCTTAACCAAACCACTTACATCCATTCTTATATCTTTTGTTTCATAAACTAAATTTTCTGATGCACTAACATTGTATTGTGATACAGAACTTGTAAACCAACTACCACCTTGATTAGTATCGGTTCCACCCATCCATGTAGATTTGGTTGTATCATTATCACGATACTTCCAACTAGCACCATCACTTAGTGCTGGACTCCTATCTTTGGTTCCTGTTCCACCATTCCAACTTCCACTAATTATGTAAGCATGTAGTGATTGTTCTACTGCCAACTCTTCTGAACTTGCATCATATAGATTCAAATAGAATTTTGCAGTACTTGGAATAATACCATCTTGTATTGATTGTGAAATATAAGAATAATCAAACTTCATTAATATACGAGATACTGAAATAGTAGTACCTGAAGAGTTTATATTCTTCTCTACTTCTAATATTTGGTCTAAGCCTGTATTGATTGATGAAGTTACATTTCCCTCATAAATTGTTGTATCAGTTATCGGGTATTCAAAATAATGCATTAAATATCTCCTATTACTCTACCCGAAATATCTATGTTCGGGAATTTTACTTCAAAGATACATGGGTCTAATGATGGATATATCACACCATCTTTTGTAGCTGATTGCATATCATATACATGACCACTATACCCACTTGAAGTTTGGAATTTATTTTCAATAACAACCATTTGTTTCTGTGGATTATCATCTGCTGGTGGAACAACACTTGCCACACCATCCACTAATGAAAGTTTGTAAGCAACATCACTTAGAATAATCGGTTGCCCTATCTGCCACTTCTTAACATCAAAGTGTTTCTTCATCTCATCAACACATCGTAATAATACTTCGTTCTTGTTAAATCCTCGTTGTGTAATGATTGAGAATCTTACACCAATATTTACAATGTAAGCATTCTTAATATTAATCGCATCTGTCATTAATCTATATTCAGATAAATATGTTTTTAAATTTTGTTTTACTGCCCTATTCAAACTAACAAGATTACTTTTTGCATCGTAACCCAACACATACATATTTAGTGCCAGTGGATTTGGAATAGCAGTACTTCCTGCATTCTTTACAATCTTTCCATCTTGCATAATTAGATTAGTAAATTCTTCTAATTGTTCATCTTGTACAATATAAGTTTTTGCAATGTTACCAAACTTTTGTGGTAAGGAATATGTTCTAATAATATAATCTTCCTTAGTAACAGCTCTGTTCTGTGAATTAAAATATGCCAATGCATTTTGTCTAACTTCTTCTATAGTTTCACCACTTGAACCACCAGTTGCTGGTGTTGAATTGTTTACTGATAAACTTGATTTCATATCAGTAATAGCTGTACTATCTAATCCTGATTCATCTATTGTGAAGTTAACTTCATCTAAATTAGATATTGTATTTGATGGTGCATTATCTTTTATACTACCACCATGTGTATAAGTAATTGTTAGTGTTGTATTACTTGGTGCTAATCCATAAGTTTGTGTTTTCAAGAAATTACTTGGGTCAAACGATTCATCAAGTTTAGATAAACCTGTACCAAGTGAACTACCAACATTATCT
>CESM01236484.1_pt1 | contig 11159 bp, 11 predicted proteins | sample 361421 | NCBI WGS metagenome assembly CESM01 (sample SAMEA2622219, study PRJEB7988) | marine metagenome | isolation source: saline water (ENVO:00002010), including | reverse complement strand
TTTTAATTAAAACTAACCAGTATAATAATTATAAAATTTTCGCTAAAGAAAACCTAATATCCTACAAAATCTTGAAAAACCAAATCAAAAAAAGATTTGATCTGATTGCTAATTTAAAAGTAGAAAAAAAATATTCAAAAAAACTTAAAAAAATTAAAGAATATATTCATTCAATACTTTTTGAAAAACAGACAAATATTAAACTTAAAATGAAAAAAAACATAATTTCTCAATCAGATATTGGATTTCACAATTGTGGTATTTTAAAAAACAAAGTTTATTTTTATGATTTTGAATACTCAGGATTAGACAATCCCATAAAATTAATATGTGATGTTTATTATCAACCTGAAAAAAGAATTAATAAAATTATAATGTTAAAATTTATTAAAAATTTAGAAAAAAAATTTAAATTTAAAATACCAGAAAATTTTTTAATTTTTGAAAAACTTCTTAAAGTAAAAATGATGTTAATTATTTTAAATATCTTTATAAATAGTAATATTAAAAAAAATACTAAGTTTATCAATAAAAGAAAATTAGAAAAAATAAAGTTTAAAAGAATTAATAAAGTGTATAAATATATTTCGATACCTTTTTTATATGAACACAAAAAATAAAAAAATATTAATTATTGGTGGTGGAATAGCTGGTAGTGCTGCAGCAAGAGTTTTGTCAAAAAATAAAAGCAACCAGATTACTTTAGTTGAAAAAAATAAATATCTAGGAGCTGGAGTAAGAACCTTTTTTTACGGCGGACACCCATATACTTTTGGGCCTAGACATTTTTTAACTCATAATAAAAAAATATATGATTATCTTAATAAAATTGTTCCTATGAGATCATGTGCAGACCATGAGTTTATTACTTATGTTGAAAAAGATAATCAGTTTTACAATTATCCTCTTAATTACGAAGATATAAAAAAAATGAAAGATAAAAATAAAATTTACAAAGAACTAAAAAATAGAAATATAAAAAGAATACAAGGTGCAAAAAACATGGAGGAGTATTGGATTCATTCAATTGGTAAAATTTTATATTCAAAGGTAATTGATAAATATAATAAGAAAATGTGGTTAGTAAAAGATAACAAAAAAATTGATACATTTAAATGGTCTCCTAAAGGAGCAACTTTGAAAAAAGGACCAAGAGCTGCATGGGATAAAGCAATCTCAGCATATCCAATCAAAAATAATGGATACAATGATTTTTTTGATAAAATTAAAAAAAATAATATTAAAATTATTTTAAATTCGAAAATAAAAGTTAAAAATTTAGAAAAAAAAGAGTTTATTATAAATAAACAAACTAAAAAATTTGATATTGTAATATCTAGTATTTCACCTGATTTTTTTTATAATTATAAATTTGGTGAATTAAAATTTATTGGGAGAGATATATATAATATTGTTTTTCCGTCAAAAGAGGTATTCCCAAAAAATGTTTACTTTCTTTATTATGCAAATAATGAAAAATTTACAAGATTGGTTGAATACAAGAAATTTACAAAACATAAATCAAAAACAACATTAGTGGGGATGGAAATTCCTTCAAAAAATGGAAAACATTATCCAATCCCTATTAAATCTGAAATAAAGAAAGCACATAAATATTTAAAAAAATTACCTGAATGGTTTTTTAGTATTGGAAGAGCTGGTACATACCGATATGAAGTTGATATAGATGATTCTATAGAACAAGCAATTGAAATTGAAAAGATAATAAAAACAGGAAGTTATAACGGGCCATTTCCATTGAATAAATGGTGGCAAATATAAATATGATAAAAAATTCAAAAAATTTAATTACAATAAGAAAAAAATATAAAAATAAAATTATAGGCTTGTGCCATGGCGTTTTTGACATATTGCACTTTGGCCACATTGAGCATTTTAATGAGGCAAAAAAAAATTGTGATATTCTTATAGTCAGTTTGACGTCAGACGAATTTGTCAAAAAAGGACCTAATCAACCTTATAATAATGAAAATAAAAGAGCAGCATTAATAAACTCTCTTAAAATTATTGATTATGTATATATAAATAAAAATTTAACAGCAATTGAAATATTTAAATATTTAAAACCCAACATATATTTTAAGGGAAAAGATTATATAGAAAAAGATTTTACAAATAATCTGAATAAAGAGATCAAAGAACTAAAAAAATATAAAGGAAAATTTTTTCTCACCAGGACTGATTTAATGAGTTCAAGTCATATTTTAAATAGCAATGTTATAAATTGGGATAAAAATCAGCTAAAGATTTTAAAAATAATAAAAGAACAATCATCCTTCAGAAATATAAATAAAATCTTTGAAGTTATATCAAAGCAAGAAATAACAATTATCGGTGAGCCAATAATAGATAAATATACCTATTGTGAAGTTTTTGGAAAAGCAACTAAAGATCCTACGCTTTCTCTAATAAAAAAAGATACTTATAATTTTTCTGGAGGCGTTATTTCTATTGCTCAGATTTTGTCAAAATTTTACAAAAAAGTTAATTTAATCACTATAGGAAAAATTGAAAATTTAAAAAAATTTTTTATTAAGTTTCCAAACATAAAAATTATAAGTGTTGGAAATGAAAAAATTCAAGAAAAAGAAAGATTCATAAATGAAGGTAGACTTCAGAGATTAGTGCAAATAGCTAATTATAAAAATATCCAAATTGATAAAAAAGTTACAACCAAAATACTAAAATATATCAATAAACTGAAAGCAAGAGATATAATTGTTGCAGATTTTGGTATTGGATTATTTTCCAAATTTACAATTAAATCATTAGAAAATTTAAAAAAGAATTTTTACATTAATGTCCAAACTAATTCTTTAAACATGGGTTTAAATTTATTCACAAAATATAAAAAGTTCAAATATATGTCACTAGACTTAAAAGAGTGGCAAATAGGTTTTCAATTGCAAAACCCTGAGGAAAAAATTATTGAAAAAAAAATAAGTAAACTTTCATGTCATAAATCTATTACTCTTGGTAATAAAGGAAGTATATATTATGACAAAAATAAAAAATATTATTCTCCAGTTTTTATTAAAGATGTAATTGATACAACAGGATGTGGAGATGCTTATTTTGCAATTACTTCAATGTTAATTTCACAAAAAAATATAAATAAACAATTGATACCTTTCTTGGGAAATGTTTATGCTGGAATGCATTCGCGGTATCTTGGAAATTCAAATATAACAGAAAAAACTGAATACTTAAAATATATAAATAGTCTTTCTAAAATTTAATGAATTCAAAATTTTTTTTAAAAAATGGGTATCAAAAAATAACTTTAGATAAGATCTATTTAAAAAAACTCAAATATCTACTTATTAAAAAAATTAAAAAAAAAATAAAAACTAAATCAGTAAATTTAGATTATTTTCATAATTATTATCAACAAAGTAAAATTAATAATTTAAGAATTCATCTTTATAAAGAAATAAATAATGATAAAAATTTTCAAGATTTAATATATAAGTCAGCAAAATACCATATTGATGAGATGGTTGGAAGTGAAATAGCAAAAAGTAAATCAAATTTGTCAATTCAATTTCCACATGATGATAAATCTCTGTTAAGCATGCATTCAGACTTTTTTAGTGGAGAGTCTATCTTTCAAATTAATTTATGGATTCCATTTGTTGATGTAAAGAAAACAAAATCAATGTTTATTATCAATCCTATAAAATCAATAGAAATTTTAAAAAAAATTAAGATATCAAAAAAATTAACATTTTCTCAAATTCATAAAAAATATCAAAAAGATATGAGGTGGATAAATTTAAAGTTTGGTGAAGCAATAATTTTTTCACCAAATTGTCTTCACGGAAATGTTACTAATTTAGAAAAAACAAGTAGATGGTCTATAAATATAAGATACAAAAATCTTTATAGTCCTTACAACGGTATTTTTGGAAATGAAAAGAAAATTGGAACATTTTATAAAATGTTTGAACCAAAATTAATTACAAAATTTAATTTAATCTATAATTTTAATGAATTCCAAAAATAATCAAAACAAAACTTTACGAGGGTATGTCCATAACGAAAAATTTGGACCATATTGTATGCCTGTTGTATTTCAAAATAAATTGTTAAAACAATATTGTGATGAAAGAAAAATAAATTTTGCCCTACCTCAAGGAGAAATAGTTTTTTCAAAAAGCTTTATACAACTTAGATCTTTAATTGAAAAGTTAAAGCATAACGAGGGTATTGTCATGATGTCAATTTTTATGCTTCCTCAAAAAAGCCAAGATAGAAATAAAATTCTTTTTAATTTTATAAATAAAAAGATAGAGTGTCATTTTTTATTTGAAAACGTAGTTGCTAAAAATAAAAAAGAATATGAATATATTAATAATTTAATAAAACTAAATCTGTACCAAAAAGATAATAGTAAAATATTTAACTGGATTAAAAAAAATGAAATTATTAAAATATCTTAGATGCATAAATTGTATTAAAAGAAAAAAAAATAGCAAACTTTATAAATTGAAAAATAAATTGAGCTGTAGGGTGTGTGGTGAAAATTATCCAATTTTCAAAAATATACCTATTATGTTATCTGAAAAAGGAGATTTTTTTCATTTGAGAAAGGCACTAATGCCAGCAAAATATAGAGTTAAAAAATATGGAAGTTGATTTTTTAGAAAAACTACCAAGTCAAAAGAAACCGATAAAAGAAAGATTGTCTGTTTCAAATGAAGATAGAATTAAATCTTGGCGTTTAAACAAACATTATTTTGATGGATCGAGAAAACAAGGATATGGTGGCTATTATTATGATGGAAGATGGAAAAATGTTGCTCAATATATGATAGAACACTACTCTTTAAAACAAAATGCTAAAATTTTAGATATTGGGTGTGCTAAAGGCTATTTGTTGAAAGAATTTAAAGATATTTTAAAGAAATCTACAAATATTGGCGTTGACATATCGGATTATGCAATTGAGAAATCCCATAAAAAAATTAAAGAAAATTTAGTTGTAGCTAATTCTATTGAACTACCTTTTGAAAACAATTTTTTTGATCTTACCATATCTATTAATTCTTTACATAATATTTTAGATTTAAATTCTTTAGAAACAACATTTAAAGAAATAAAAAGAGTTAGTAAGAAAAATATTTTCATAAGTCTAGGTACATACGAAACAAAAAAAGAAAAAAAAATTTTAGATAATTGGGCTGTGGTAGCAACTACATACATGCATAAAAAAAATTGGCTTAAATTTTTTAAAAAAAATAATTTTAAGTGTGATTATAGTTGGTTTAAACCATTTTAATGATTAAAAAAATAATAATTCTTGGGGCAACAGGAGGATGTTTGGATTTAATAAATCTTATAGATGATATTAATAATGTTAAAAGAATTAAAAAATTCAAAATTTCAGGTTTTCTAGATGACAAAATTAAATCAAAAAAAATAAAAGGAATTAAAATACTTGGTAAATTTAAAGATGCACAAAAATATAAAAAAACTCATTATTTTGTCACTGCTTTAGGGAGCTCTATTAACTTTAGAAATAATTCACAAGTAATCAAAAAATTAAATATAAAAAAAAATAGATTTGTAAGTCTTATACATCCAGACACATATATTTCACGATTTTCACAAATTGGTTTTGGTTGTATAGTTTACCAAAATGTAACCATATCAACTAATGTTAAAATAGGAAATTTCGTTCAAATTTTACAGAATACTGTTATTAACCATGATTGTAAAATTGATGATTATTGCAAGATAAACACAAATTGTAATATTAGCGGAAGCGTTAAAATAAGAAATTCATGTTATTTAGGGGCTGGAGTGATTATTAAAGAAAACGTAAATATAAACGAAAAAAACATCATTGGAATCGGTAGTCTTGTATTAAAAAATATTGATGCTAAAAACTCTAAAATATTTGGTAACCCAATAAAAATTGAGAAAAATTAATACTATGGATCAATCAGATTTCGAGTCAAAACATAACGAAAAATTTCATTTAAGAGGTAAAAGCACCCTACGAAATAGACCAAAAGGGAAAAAAAATATTTTATTAATTGGTCCACAAACAGAACTAATTTCTGCAGAACGTTCATTCATGGCACCGGCACTAGGTGTAATAAGACTTGCGGGTTATTTAAATAAAAAAGGACATTATGCAGAATCTTTTGAGCCAAATTTACCAATGCTAACTAATGAGGGTCCTTTTATTGATGAGATTTTAAAGAAAAAAAAATGGGATATAATTGGTTTTTCCATTCTTGAAGAGACATTTATTCACGATATTAAAAATATGCAGCTTGCTGAAAAAATTTGTCCAGAAGCAATTTTTGTTGCTGGAGGAATAGAAGCTCAGTTTAACTATCAAAATGTATTAGATAAAACTCCATGCAAAATTGTTATTATATCTGAAGGTGAAAAAAGTCTTTTAGCATTAGCAAATGGCACGGAAATTGATAATATCCCAGGAATAGTTTTTAAAAACAGTTCTGTTCCCTTAGATCAACACACTTTTGATTTTGCAACATCTGCCATTGATTGGGAAGAATTGCCTTATGAAAAATATTGGGACTATTATTTAAAAAAATATGGAAACAAAGTTACAACAGAAAATATGGAAGAAATACATACAGTAAGAATATTTTCTAGAAACAGATGTCCAATTGGCTGTAAATTTTGTAGTTCAACAAATCAAATTACTTGGGGATCCGGTGCTAAGGTTCCAGTTATAAGTGCTTCCGAAGACACCTTAATACACAACATTAAAAGAGTTGTAGCAGCACATCCTAGAGTAAGAACTATTTATCTTACTGATGATGATTTTTGTATAGTTAAAAAAGGAGTAATCAAATTTTGTGAAAAAATTTTTGATGAAAAAAAACAAGGAAATATTCCTGATAATTTAACTTTTATGGCTTTTTGTAGAGCCAGTGATGCTTCAGAGGAAATGTTTGAATGGATGAAAAAGGCAAATTTCAGAAGATTAAATATTGGAATTGAAAGTTTTTCAAATAAAGTTTTAGAAGAGATGAATAAGAGATGTACTGTAGAGGAAAATCACTATTGTCTTAAAATTGCAAAAAAAATTGGTGTTGGTGCTTATTGTAACATAATAGTTACAACACCAGAAAGTACACTAGAAGATGTTGAGGCAACAGTAAATGGTGCCTATGAGTATACTCAAGATCCATTCTATCATGTTGGGGTAACATTAGGAATAAAACCTTTAAAAGGAACTGATTACTTCGAGACATTTAGCGATTTTAAATCAAGGATAGTAAAAATTGAAAAAAGCAACTCTTACTTAAAATATGATGATTTAATATACTCAAATGACCCAAGAGTAAAAGCTTTACAAATAAGATACTGGAATGAAATAGATGATTTTATGACAAAAGAAAGAGAAAGAAAAGATATTAGACATGGAAATGCTAGAAATTTATCAGCTATAAAATTAACATTCCTTAAAAAAATTATTAAAGATATTAAAAACAATAAATTTTCTTTAATTGATAAAAAATATGAAGATCAAAAAAAAGATGATCCTTATAATGAAAGACAAACAGTTGATTTAGATATTAATATAGAATACCAGCCTGGAAAGAAAAAAACTAAAAAATCCAAAAAATCTAGATACGGGAGTTGGGCTTAAAATATTTTATTCAATATCATTTAATAATTTAAAAAAGATAAAGTCAAAATAAACAAATTTGACTTATAAATTACATAAAGTTATATTCTTATCGTGTTGAAATGCATGGTGGGAAATCAGTGTGAAATTCATTGGCTGTTCCTGCAACCGTAAAGTCGGAGCGCCACCCAACATAGTCCGTTGTTGAATGAAGGCCAGGAAAAGTCTAATTCTGCTATGAAAAATAAACATCGGCATTGTTAAATTACAAAACATCATATGTTTTGTAGTGTTTAAAATGGGAGACTGTGTCGTATGATTTTAAGACTAAGTTTATTATTTATTTTTTATATTTTATCTAAAGACGTTTATGCTAAAGAAAATAATAATAGAAATAATTGTATATGGGAAAATAAAAATAAAATTGCATGTATAAAGATAATTAGTTTTTTATCAAATACCTCAACTTTTTCTAAATCAGGGATTAACAAAACTATAATTACTAAAAAAGAAATTATTGAAAGTGGTGCTGTGGATTTAATTGATGTGCTTAATATTATTCCAGACATTAATATCACTCAATCTGGACCTAAAGGCCAACAGGCATCTACTTTTATGAGGGGAACTGGATCTAATCATACGCTTGTAATGATTAATGGGATTGCTATTAATGACCAGTCAACTACTCAGGGTTTACATGATTTCGGAGTAGATTTTATTCAGACAGTTCAACAAATTGAAGTGTACCCTGGCTCAAACGCAACACATTTTGGAACAAATGCGATAGGAGGGGCTATAAATATAATTTTAACAGGAGATTACAAAGATTCTTTATCATTAACAACAGACAACAATGAAAACTATGAGTTTTCAGGAAACAAAACATTTATTAATAATAAATCTTCATTAAATGTAAAAATAGGAGCAGTAAAAAACGAAACAATAAGTGCTAGAGGAAATTTAAATGACGAAAATGATGGCGTAAAAAATTACTCAACAAATATAAATTATGAAAAATTCATTAATAAAAATTTGAGAGTTTTCAACACTACTTACCTTAGACAAACTAAAGCTGAATACGATAATTCCAACACCAATCAAACTGGTTATGAAAGTGATAATAAAATGGGATCTATACAAATTGGTTTAGAAAATCAAAATTACTCTTTAAAAAATAAGTTTATTTTTTATTATAACATTTATGACAGACAATACGATGAAAGAGGTACAATCGATACATATGAAAGTGAAGTCTTGGGTCTCAAATACGATTTTTCCACATTAATTAATCAAAAAATTTCCTTTGGAGCGGGAGGTGAATATAAATATGATTGGGGATATTTTGATAATAATGGTTCATATCAAGCTTCAACAAAAGGTAATTCTGATAATTTAGCTATTTATAGTAATTTGGGTTTAAATTTGTCTCAAAATTCAACAATTTCTTTATTTGCTAGAAATGACAATCATAAACATACAGGATCATATAATACTTATAAGTTAAATTTTGATCAAAAATATAAGAAAATTAATTTAGGTATGTCTTACATGAGTGGCTTAAGAAATCCTACTCTTTATGAAATGTTTGGTACTGATAATTTCGGGTATTCTGGAAATAGGAACTTAAAACCTGAGAAAAGTAATACCTATGAAATTTACTCTAATTTTATTTTTAATGAAATTGTAAATTTTTCAATTAGAGCTTTTAAGGCAAATATTAAAAATAACATCGAGTATATTAGTAATAAATACCAAAATGATAGTGACGATGTCGATTTAAATCAATCTGGCTTAAATACTCAACTAAATATGAAGTTTAAAGATATAAATATGAGTTTATTTAGTTCTTTTTTATCATCAAAAAAAGAGGATAATTCAGATCAATTAAGAAGACCAAAAAAAAATTATGGTCTTAATCTTTCAAAAAAAATTAATAATAACTTTTTTGGAGGTGTAAATTTAAATATTAAATATAATCATTATGGAAAGCATTTTGATACACACTCATCAAATTTTAGTACTATTGAAATGGATAGTACAGATATAATTGATGTAATGATCATAAAAAAATTAGAAAATAGTAATTTTTTTATTAAAATAAATAATATTTTTGATGAAACATATCAAAGACCACACGGTTACAATCAAGAAAAAAGAGTAATAAAATTTGGTATAAAATATTAAACAGTTGTAGAGTGAAAATTTAAATGATAACTTTTATTTATGCATTACATTAGAGTTACAATAGGTATATTAATTGCATTATCAGCCAGCAGGTTTATTCCTCATCCACCAAATTTTACTAGTCTTATTGCTTTAAGTTTTTATATTCCTGCAGTTTTTGGTATTAGATATATTCCTGCAGTTATATTATCCTTATTGTTTACTGATTTAATCATTGGAATTCATTCAACGATGTTCTTCACTTCAGGCAGTATAATTTTAATTGGATTAATTTCTAGATATTTCAATAAATCTATTCTTTTTCGAATATTTGGCGTTTCAGTAGGTGCTTTAATATTTTACTTAATAAGCAATCTTGGCGTTTGGTTGGGAGGTTCTTATGGGTATAACTTAATTGGATTTTTTAGTTGTTATATACTCGCTTTACCTTTTTTTGGTTATACAATTTTATCTACATTATTTTTTTCTGTAACAATAGAAACAATATATAAATTATATCAAAAAAGTTTCGTTAATATCTATAAGTAATTTAAATTTTCAAGTTTAATAAGGATAACTAAATATTCTTTTTAAAATTTTTTTAATTGGTTTTGGAAATTTTTGCATAAATTTGATAAATATTGAATTATTTTTTAAAAATAAAGAATCTGGATTTTCTAAAAATTGTTTATCTAGATCTATTTTATCAATTAAATCTTTTCTAATAAAAATTAAATTTCCAGTATGACATGCAAGTTCATAACCTTTTTTTTTTGCAACTAAGAGTGTAGATGAAAAAGAATTTCCTCTGTTTGATCCAATCTTATATCGATTGTAAATTCCTGGTTTTATGTTTGAATCTATTTCTATAACAACTACTTTAGGCATACCCGGGTAAGCTTCCCAAACATCTAAATCAAATGAGTCTATATCAATAGATAAAAGTTCATAATCATTTGGAATTACAGTTTTTTTTAAGAGATTATCTAATTTATTTTGATCTTCTTTTTGATAACCAACATAAGCATGTAATGGATATATATTCTTCCATTTTTTGGATGTTTCGAATAAATCGTGGTATTTCTCACGATCACCTTCTATGTAAACAGCTTTCCAGCCTTGTTGAACTAAATTAAAAGTATTTGATAAATGTTTGCCATCCAAGGCACCAAACTCAACGCACCATTTTTCTTTGGGAAGTGTTTTAGAAATCTTTTGGAAAACTTTCTCTAGTACGCCGTCTTCACCATTCTGTGAGTAGATATTTTTCCTAAAATTAAGTAAATTCATAGAGTTATTAATATCAAATTTATTTAAAAATTTTTTTCAGTGCATAAATCAAGCCAATTGAGCTATTAGT
>CESM01226815.1_pt1 | contig 11176 bp, 13 predicted proteins | sample 361421 | NCBI WGS metagenome assembly CESM01 (sample SAMEA2622219, study PRJEB7988) | marine metagenome | isolation source: saline water (ENVO:00002010), including | reverse complement strand
CGGGTTCAATTCCCGCCGCCTCCACCAAAAGTGCTATCATATTTTCATGGTTGAACAACAAATTCTCATAACAATAGCAACGCTTGCTGTAACTCTAGCTGGGTTTTCAGGTGTGGTAGGTATTTTTTCTAAAGAACTTTCTCCTATTAAAAGTTATAAGCTAGAAACTTTATTATTTCAAAGCGGTGTAGCGTTATTTGCCTCTCTTACTGCCCTAATTACTTCTCAGATAGATGGAGGTTTAAAGAGTGAAGAAGAATTTAGAGAGTTTTGGGTGATCTCTAGTTGGGTTTATATAATCATTACAATAATAGCCTTAATTTTTGCTACTATCGATATAATCAAAACTAAGAGTTACAAGAAAATTGATTATGATATTCTTTTTTATTTTTCATTTTTCTTGGTGATTGCATTACTTATTTTTAATGCGCTATATATTCAAGATGCTTATTTGTTTCATATCGCATTAGAATTAAATCTAGCTTTTGCTTTTGTATCTTTTTACACACTTGTGATGCCTTCAAAATAATAAAACAACAAAAAGAGAGGAAATTTATGTCAGGAATAAAAAAACAAGATGGGCCCGTAGCCGTTACAGGTGCTAGTGGGTACATTGGATCTAGAATAGTTGAAGATTTATTAGATCAGGGGTACGAAGTTCGTGCATGTGTAAGAGATGCTGGTAATAGCAAAAAAGTGAATCATCTAATTGAATTAGGAAAAAAAGCTTCTGAATCAGACGTGAGTTTATTTGAAGGTGATCTTTTTGAAAAAGGAAGCTATAACGATGCTTTTTCAGGCTGTGTGGCTGTAATCCATGCTGGTGCAACAGTTGGCTTTAACAGAGAGACACCTCAAGAAGTATATGATGGTTGCTTCACAGAAAATAAACATGTAATTGAATCTGTCAAGAAATCTGGAAGTGTTAAGCGCTTTGTATTTACTAGTTCTTTTGCTGCGGTAGCTCATCCAAGACCAGAAGGTTATGTATTTGATGAAAAAGATTGGTGTGGAGATAATGTTGAAGCCTATAACGGTGCTTGGACTGAAGATAATATTTCTAAGAATAGAGACATTGCCTATGCAATGGCAAAAGCCAATACCGAGAAGATGATATATAAAATGGCTGCAAATGATGGAAGTTTTGAGGCCATATCAATCAACCCCTTACATGTCATAGGACCCTTGATGACTGAAAATCACAATCAATTCTTTAGTTGGCAATTCTTCATATGGCAATTATTAAAAGGTAATAATTTTGGGCATTGGGATGGAAAGCAATTACGCGGAGATAGAATGTTATGGAATATGGTAGATGTAAGAGATGTGGCTAAAGCTCATAGGCTGGCCACGGAAAGTGAAAATGCAAAGAATGGTTCAAGATATATTCTTGCAGCTACTGATCAATCAGGTGAAAAATTTACTTGGCAGTTACAAGCAAAACTTAAAGAATTATTTCCTGAAATAGAGAATATAGGAGGGGAAGAAATGGTCAATGACAAGCCAATAAAAGATACTTATGATTCACCAAGATCCTATTGCACAAAAGCCATTAAAGATTTAGGGCTATCTACTTATTCTATTGAAGACACCTTAAAAGAGACTGGCGATTCCTTTAAAAAGATAGGGCTTCTTTAGTCTAAATACTGAAGGTTTGCCTTAAACCTTCAATTACAAATTCAATAGCCAATGCACCAAGTAATAGACCAAAGGTTCTCTGGAGAGCGGATAATACAGATATAGGCAACCTTTTAGCCATTTTTCCAGAGGCCCATAAACTTATTGCGTTAAGCATAAGTACAATAATAATTGGGCTAAATCCTATAACTTGATTTTCAATTGATGATCCGGACTTTTCAGACAACAACATCACTAAAGTTATAGCACCTGGCCCTGCCATTAGCGGTATAGCTAATGGAAATGTAGCAAGAGACGAAAGCTCCTCATCATCCATAGCCTCTTCGGCGGTCTCCTTTCTTCTTCTTTGTCTTTGTTCAAAGACCATTTGATAAGCTATAACCATTAAGAACATACCGCCAACGATACGGAAAGAATTAATATTTATTCCCATCATCTGAAGTAATGCACTTCCAAATAACCAAAATACTAAAAGAATTCCAAAGGCTGTTAGAGTGCTCCTCAAGCACAAAGTAATTAGATCTTTTTTATTTAGTCCCTGGGTAAAGGTAGCAAAAATAGGCAAAATGGTTATTGGGTCAATTGCTACGAAAATTAAGACAAAATTTTCTAAAAAAAGATTGAACATTTCTAAGGTCTTCCCACTCCTGGCACATCTACTTCTACAATTTCTATCTTGCCTGATTTTTCTTTTAAAGCAGAATCAGGATCTACTCCTGAAGCATTAGAGGTGCAAATAAATAATGTTTTCAGGTCTTTGCCACCTAACATGCATGCATAAGCATTAGTTGCAACAGGTATTCTTTCTAGTATCTCTCCACCCTCTTTTACTCTGATAACTTCAGCGGTTGAAGGGGAAGCAACCCAAATAGCCCCTTCGGCATCTAAACACATGCCATCGGGTACAGGTACATTTCCATCTTCTGCACTTTGAGTTAAATCAGCCCACACTCTTCGATTAGACAATGTAGCATCTTCATTTATATCAAATGCTGTTAATTTAGCAGCATACGTCTCGCCCACGATTAAAGTTTTTCTATCCTCAGTAATTACTGTGCCATTTGGAAACATAAGGTCATCAGCAGCCACACATGGTTCTTCGCCAGGTCTGACTAATATAAGATTAGTTGACTTAATTTCTTCCCCTGCGTAAGTATTAAAACCAAAATTACCTATATATGCATTGTCATGAATATCAACAACCATATCATTACAATAGAAGCCGGCAAGTTCGTTTAAATCAGCCTTTTCTTCTAATACGTTATCTTTAAAACTTAATAACTTTCTATCTTTCATAGAAACGATAAGCATTGTCCCATCCGACATCCAACCTAATCCGGACGGTTGATTAGGCACTTCAACTATTACCTCATAATTGCCTTCAAGATCTAACGCATAAACCTTATGACTATAAAAATCAGAGAAATAAAATTTGTTTTGATACCATCTCGGACCTTCCCCGAAAGTCAGACCATCCATTAATGTTGTAAGTTTTCTTTCCATATCTTTCTCTTTTTTCATTGTATAGGCATTTCCTCTACAAGAACCATAACATCTTCAACTTCTATGCTCTTAAGGTCTTTCTGAGAAATAATTCGAGCTTTATTTGACCAAGGCTTCCAGTTATCGGGATTACTGGGGCCAAATAAAGTAATCGACTCTTTATTTACTGATGCAGCAATATGAGATGCTACAGAGTCTAAGCCAATAAAGAAATTTGAACCTCTTATTAAAGCGGCTAAGCTTAGAAGGCTTGTTTTGCCAGCAAGATTTAATACTTGTTTATCAGTCAAATTTGTTTGTCTCAATATATCCTTTACGTAATCAATCTCATGAGAATCTGGACCGGAGGTAATGACAACCGAAAGACCTTTTCCAACTAAAAGATTAATCAGTTTTCCAAACTTTTCTTTATCCCATAATTTTTTTTCTCGCCTTGAAGTTGGATGAATTAAACAATAAGAATTTTTATGAGTCAGAAATGGGAAAGCATTAGAGAGAGTTTTATATTCGATATCTAAATGCCCAGGATCAAGAGTTAAGTTTTCATTAAATATCTTGAGCCCTAAACTTTCCAAAGCTTGAAGGTTCCTTTGAACAATATGTTTTTCTAAAGCCTCGGGGAATATTACAGAGAAAGATTTAGTCCAAAGATTTTTCCTTCTCTTCTTGTCATCTACTGCTGCTTTCAAAGCTTTACCTATTGACCAGCTGATAGGAACTACCCTCCATTGAGTAGTTAAAAAGAAAGCATAATCATAATTTTTTGAATTAATTTTTTTCCATAACTTTATTTCTTTCTTAATCCTTCTGAATATATTTTCTTTTGATGAGGTTTCTAGCTCTAGAATTTCAGAGACACTGTTTTCTTGCTCTAAAATTGAACCCGTGCCTTTGTATACCAAAAGATCTACTACACTATCAGGATCGTTTAGCTTTATGTTGTCAATCATGGGTTTGGTGAGTAATACATCACCGTGAAAACGCAATATTACAATTAAATACTTATTAGACATATTAGATATTGTTACTTGACACTTTGCTCTTCAGAATGCATTATGCGCGCCTCTCAGTGATATACAAGATTTATGGCAAATATTAAATCAGCAATAAAAAGAGCACGACAAAATGTTAAAAGAAATGCTCTAAAAAGCTCTCAAAGAGCTACAACAAGAACAGCCGTTAAGTCCGTTCTTAATGCTATTGAAGGAAAAGATAAAGAATCTGCAAAACAAGCTTTAACTCTTGCCGAAAAGACTTTAGATTCAATGGCTGGGAAAAAAGTTATTACAAAAAATAAAGCCTCTAGAACTAAATCAAGATTGTCTAAGAAAGTTAAAGCTCTTTAACTAAGAACTAAGTTATTTCTGTGAATTACCTCTTCTTGAGATAAATACCCTAACTTATCCTTTATCTCATTTGAATTAAGTCCTTTAATCTTGTTAATCTCTTGATTATCGAAGTTAGTCAGCCCTCTTGCTATTTCTTCACCTTCTGGATTTAAGCAACTTACTAAATCACCTACGTCAAATTGACCTGTTACCTGGCTAATACCTACAGATAGAAGGCTCTTTCCTTTTGCTTGCAAAGCTTCACAAGCTCCAGCATCCAAAGTTATGTGTCCGGCCACTGAACCAAAAGATGCAATCCAAAGCTTTCGAGACTGCAAGGTAGATTTATCAGTAAAAAGCTGAGTGCCCACATCTTCTTTATTGTATATCTTCAGTAAAACATCTTTATCCAATCCGCTTGCAACCCATGTCATTGCTCCAGAGTTAAGAGAAGTTTTCGCCGCTTCAATCTTTGTTCTCATTCCTCCCCTACCTAAAAGACCAGACGTGCTGCTCAATTGTTGTGATAAATCTATCTTTCTGTCATCAAGATTAATTCTACTTAGAAGATGTGCTTGTTCATTCTTATTGGGATCATCAGACAGAATCCCTTCTTGATCAGTCAACATAATGAATTTATCGGCTCTTACTAAACCAGCTAATGCAGCCCCCAACCTATCATTGTCACCAAAAGAAATCTCCTCCGTTGCAACACAGTCGTTTTCATTAACAATTGGAACAATGCCCAATTCAAGTAATGATTCTAAAGTGTTCTTTGCATTTAAATATCTAGCTCTATTGGCGATATCATCATGTGTAATCAAGACTTGTCCTGTTGTATAACCATAGTTTTCAAATATCCTTTGATAGATCTCAGAAATGCCTCTCTGGCCTACCGCTGCACAAGCTTGTAATTTTGCTAAGGTATCTGGTCTAGTGTCAAAACCTAAATCACTCATACCTTTAGCGACAGCTCCGGATGAAATAATTATTACTTCTTGTCCATTCTTTTTTAAAAAATCAATCTGCTTTGCTAGGTCTAAAATAAAATTTTTATTTATTCCTTCTTGATTTCCAGATACTAGGCTACTTCCGGCCTTGACTACCCACTTTTCACTTTTAGTCATCTGATGACTCCATAAATTTTCCAATATCTCGCATTAACTGTTGTGTACCATTCTTTTTTGCAGCAGAGATACAGTATATAAATAAATCTTCTTTAAACTGATTTTCCAATTCATGTCTTAAAGTTTCCAATTCCTCTTGGTCAACAAGGTCAATTTTATTCAAAGCAAGCCATTTAACCTTATGTATTAATGCCGAATCAAAGTTTTTTAATTCTCTGGAAAGTTCCTTTATTTCTTCTATTATTTCTATATAAGTTTTGTCATATATGTCTACTATTTGAACAATTACTTTAGTTCTAGATAAATGTTTTAAGAATTGAATACCGAGACCAACCCCTTTTGAGGCACCTGCTATAAGTCCTGGAATATCTGAAATAACAAAGCTAGAGTTTTCTGAATAATCCACAACACCTAAGCTAGGATGAAGGGTGGTAAAGGCATAATCTGCTACTTTTGGTTTAGCACTAGAGACGGCCCTTACTAATGATGATTTACCGGCATTAGGTTTTCCAAGAAGGCCTATGTCGGCCAAAAGCCTAAGCTCTAGTTTTAATGAGAGGCCTTCGCCTTCTTTACCTTCAGTAAATTTAGTTGGAGACCTATTAGTCGAGCTTTTATATCTTAAATTTCCTAAGCCTCCCTTTCCACCATTACAAATCAAAAGCTCATCTTGATTATTAACTAGATCTGCTATCGAGCTACCAGTATCCAAATCATATATTAGAGTTCCGCATGGCACTTCTATGGTCAAGTCTTTACCATCTGAACCTGTTTTATTTTGACTGCCACCCCTTTTGCCATTTTGTGCCTCAAATTTACGTTGGAATCGAAACTGAGATAAGGTGTTTAAATTATTAACTGAACGAAAAATTATATTGCCGCCATCTCCACCATCTCCGCCATCAGGACCACCTTTAGGGATATTCTTCAAACGCCTAAAGCTTGACAGTCCATTACCACCATCACCAGCTTTGACATCAATAGATACTTCGTCAATGAATTTCATTGATTTATTATATTGGAATTTTTAGGAGAGAGGATGTCTTGAACTAGACAGGTTCTACATTAACAAATTGTCTAAGCTTTGGGCCTTTCTTCACAAATGCAACTTTTCCATCAACTTTAGAAAAAAGGGTATGATCCTTTCCACAGCCTACATTCTTTCCAGGATGAAATTTTGTTCCTCTTTGTCTTACTATAATTGAACCGGCTGTAATGGTTTCGCCTCCAAAACTCTTAACGCCCAATCTTTTTGATTGAGAATCTCTTCCGTTTCTACTGCTTCCGCCTGCTTTCTTATGTGCCATCTTATTATTTTATTTATGAACTTATCGATTCAATTTGTATTTCACTAAAATTTTGTCTGTGACCATATGTTCTTCTATAGTCTTTCCTTCTTTTCATTTTAAACACTCGAATTTTGTCGTGTTTACCATTAGAAACTAATTTCGCAGTTACTTTTGCGTTCTCAACATAAGGATTACCTATTTTAGACTCATTTCCATTAGAAATCATGAGCACTTTATCAAACTCAATGGTTGACCCTTCTTCATCTGATAAAAGCTCCACTTTAAGGCTTTCACCTTCCGAAACTGTGTGTTGCTTTCCTCCGCTCTCAATTACGGCAAACATATTTATCTCCAAACAGGAATTTAAGGATGTGCACTATACGAAAAAGATTAAGTATTCGCAATATAATTCCTTGATTTACCTAACTTAATTTAAAATGGTCCCATATGGAATTTATATATAAAAATCTGATAGAAGATGAGCTAAATGAATTAGAACTTAGTCTTAATGACTCTATAAGTTCAGAGATTAAATTAGCTACAGAGGTATCTAACTATCTAGTTAGTTCAGGAGGTAAAAGAATAAGGCCTGCATTGTGTATTCTAGTAGCGAAAGCATTAGATTATTCTGGAGAAGATCTGATAAAACTGGCTAGCTCAATTGAACTTCTTCATACGGCCACATTAATCCATGATGATGTAGTCGATGAAAGTCTTACTAGAAGAGGTAAAGAGAGTATTCATGCTAAATGGGATAATGCGCATGGAGTATTAGTAGGTGATTTTGTATATTCTAAAGCTTTCCAATTAATGGCTAGCTTTGAAAACCCTGAGATTATAAGAACTCTAGCAGATGCTACTAACAGAATTTCGGAAGGAGAAGTTTTACAACTCACATTAAAGAATCAAGCAATACTATCTGAAAAAGATTATTTTGATGTAATTGATAGAAAAACAGCAGAATTATTTAAAGTATCAGCAATTACCGCCGGTATTCTTTGTTCTTCTCAAGATACACGCCTTAGAAGCTTATCAAATTTTGCGAAATCTTTAGGGATAGCGTTCCAAATTCAAGATGATATTTTAGATTATTATGGTGAAGAAAAATTAACTGGAAAGAAAATTGGTAAAGATTTTGAAGAGGGAAAATTTACACTCCCTATAATAATTGCTTTAAAAGAGAGTACGGAAGAAAATCAAAATAAATTACTTTCATTGTTTACAAAAGGGCAAAGAGAAGATTTTCCTAAAGTGTTAGCTCTCATAAATGAAGCAAACACATTAGAAAAAATAGAAGAGGTACTTCTTCACTATACTAAAGAATGCCTGAAGGAATTGAATCAAATTCCTCAAAACGACTATAAAATTGCTTTAGAAGATATTGTGTCTAGTTTGGGATCTAGATTAACTTAATATTCTAATACTATTTTTAATGTATCATTACCTTATTATTGAGGGGGATAAATGACTTTTTCACCAAAAAATAGTTACAACAAAGAAGAAATACTTGATTGTGCGCAAGGAAATTTATTTGGAGAAGAGAATGGACGACTACCTACTCCTAATATGCTTATGTTTGATCGCATAACTGAGATAAATCAAGAAGGCGGCAAATTTTCAAAAGGCCAAATTGTTGCTGAGTTAGATATCAATCCTGATTTATGGTTTTTCGATTGTCATTTTAAAGGGGATCCAGTGATGCCTGGATGCCTAGGCTTAGATGCTATGTGGCAATTAGTTGGATTTTATTTATGCTGGTTAGATAATCCCGGACGAGGTAGAGCTTTAGGAGCTTCGGAAGTTAAATTCTTTGGACAAGTTCTTCCTACTGCAAAGCTTGTTACTCTTAAAATAGATATGAAAAGAATTCTAAATCTTGATTTAACGGTTGGAATAGGTGAAGGATCAATGTTGGTAGATGGAAGAGAAATCTATAGCGCCAAGGGCCTAAAAGTAGGTCTATTTCAAGATACATCCAGTTTCTAAAATGCGTGAGGTTGTCGTAACAGGGATAGGCATAGTTTCAAGCATAGGAAACAATGTAGCTGAAGTAACTAATTCACTCCAAAACTTAGAATCTGGTATATCGCATAATGATATCAATGCCGATCTTGGACTCAGGAGCCATGTGTCAGGTTCTATTAAGAATTTAGACTGTAAAGAATTAATAGATAGAAAACTTTATAGATTTATGGGCGATGCAGCTGCTTATTCGTATATAAGCACACAAGAGGCTATTATCGATGCAAATCTAAAAGAGACAGACTTATCAAATTATAAGACTGGACTGATAATGGGTTCAGGTGGTGCTTCTTCAGAGGATCAAATAGATTCTGCAGATATCCTCAGATCAAAAGGTTTGAAAAGAATAGGTCCTTATAGGGTTACCAAAGCAATGGGCAGTACTGTTTCTGCATGTCTAGCAACATCTTTTGGTATTAAAGGAATAAATTATTCAATCTCCTCTGCTTGTGCTACAAGTGCTCATTGTATTGGTTCAGGGATGGAACAGATTCAACTAGGTAAACAAGATATTGTAATTGCTGGTGGTGGTGAGGCTGAGCATTGGGGTATGACGAGTCTTTTTGATGCAATGGGAGCTTTGTCAACTAAATATAATGAAAACCCTAAGAGGGCTTCAAGAGCCTATGATAAAGATAGAGATGGTTTTGTTATAGCTGGTGGTGCAGGTACTGTCATCTTAGAAGAGAAGCAACATGCAATAGATAGGGGTGCTCATATTTATGCCCAACTAACAGGCTATGCTGCTACTTCAGACGGTGAGGATATGGTCAGTCCTTCTGGAGAGGGAGGAAAAAGATGTATGCAAATAGCTTGGGATATGGCCGGACATAAAAAAATTGATTATATAAATGCACATGGAACTAGTACGCCTGCTGGGGATATTACGGAATTAAAAGCTATACAATCCGTTTTTGGTGAAGAAATTCCTTGGATAAGTTCTACCAAGTCTCTTTCCGGCCATTCTTTAGGTGCAGCTGGTGTGCAAGAAGCAATATACGGTTTGATTATGATGAAAGAAAATTTTATCGCAGGCTCAGCAAATATTGAAAATCTGGATGAAGGCGCAGAGTCTTTTCCAATAGTTAGAGAGAATTTTCCTACTAAGCTTGAGAGGTTCTTGAGTAATAGTTTCGGGTTTGGCGGAACAAACGCAACCTTAATTTTTGAACAATATTAAAAAGGGATGTCGTCGTCAGTAATTCCACTGTCTGGCAGACTTTGAGAACCCATGTCTTGATTGGTATCTTCATAAGAAGAGCTGCTCGCAGATGAATTACCTCTACTATCTAAAAACTGCATGTCTCTTCCTATAACTTCAGTTGTGTATCTAGTCTGGCCATCTTGTTCCCATTTTCTAGTCTGGAGCTGGCCTTCAATGTATACCTTTGATCCTTTCTTTAGGTATTCGCCGGCTATTTCAGCCAATCTTCTCCATAATACAACTCTATGCCATTCTGTTCGCTCTTGATCAGACCCAGTGTCCTTATCTTTCCATGATTCTGATGTAGCCAAACTCAGAGTTGTCACTGCTGCCCCTCCGGCAGTGTATTTTACTTCAGGATCTTGCCCTAAGTTCCCTACTAAAATTACTTTGTTTATTCCACTTCTAGCCATACGAATTTTAATTTAGTTAATATTACTAACAGAGATTATAATCACTTTTCGAAACATAAGTTCCAAAACATTATCTTTTTTTAATGAAACACATCAAAGTAAGAGGTGCTAGACAGCATAATCTTAAAAATATAAATATAGACCTCCCTAGAGATAAGTTAGTTGTAATTACCGGTTTATCTGGATCCGGTAAATCTAGCCTAGCCTTCGACACACTTTATGCCGAAGGTCAGAGAAGATATGTGGAATCTCTGTCTGCATATGCACGACAATTTCTTTCAATGATGGAGAAACCTGACATTGATCACATAGAAGGTCTCTCCCCTGCCATATCTATTGAACAAAAAACAACTTCACATAACCCCAGGTCAACTGTCGGTACAGTGACAGAAATCTATGACTATCTGAGACTTCTATTTGCAAGAGCTGGAACTCCAATTTGTCCTGATCATAATCTCTCCCTTGAAGGTCAAACAGCAAATCAGATTTGTGACAAAATACTAGAACTACCCTCAAATACAAAATTAATGATCCTTGCACCATTAATTAAAGAACAAAAGGGAGAACATCTGCATGTCTTTGAAGAGCTTAAGGTGCAAGGATATGTAAGGATGCGAGTTAACGGTATTAGTGTTGATGTAGATGACAACCC